>Ga0209648_10002226_pt1 | contig 16000 bp, 13 predicted proteins | sample GraSoi2013_115cm_FD_185830 | JGI IMG/M metagenome (GOLD analysis project Ga0209648, IMG submission 185830) | Grasslands soil microbial communities from the Angelo Coastal Reserve, California, USA - Sample 9_17_2013_115cm (SPAdes) (version 2) | ecosystem: Environmental > Terrestrial > Soil >...
AGAGAAGTGAGCGGGATTATGCCGACTCAATCAAGTACCGCGGCGGGATGAAGGCGGCTAATCTAACGGAAAGGCAGCGGGTGGGGTGAGGCAATTCGGCATAATTCGAAACGCGGCATTATACGCGTTATGCCGACGTCGGCATAACGCGTAGTGGTTGTTGGCAAATGCCAGAATCATGATGCGCCGCTCCTGGATCTTCTTGAGAAGGCTCACCCACTCCGAAAGATCACCTTGGCGATCTACAATCACCTTGTCCCAGGTTGTCGTTTTTTCCTCGATCTCTTTGCGGTCCCCTAGCCAGCGAACGTAAGTGAAGTCGGCGGTAATTAGATCGAATTTGTCGTTCATTTCCCAGGGCCGTGGGATCCAGCCTTGATCAATCAGCGTGAGAGCAACGCCGTGCTCCCGCAACACATCTGCGAGTTTAGGAACCAGCCAGTCCTTATTGCGAATCTCGACGGCAAACTTGTGTTCCTTCGGCAGCTTTTTCAGAAACGGAACTAGCCTGGCTAGAAAATCGTCCAGAGACTTGAACGCGTATTTGTCAAACTTGCCGAATTGAAACAGCAAGGGCCCGAGCTTTTCGCCTAGAGCCTCCATTGTCGTTAGAAAGACTTTGAACTCCTCATGACAATCTTTGAGGACCCTCTTGTGTGTGATCTCCTGTGGTACTTTGGCCGCAAAAAGAAATCCTTCCGGGGTTTTGGCATTCCAGGAGAGCACCACGCTCACATTCGGAGTTGCATAGAAAGTTGAGTCAACCTCTACGGTGTCAAAATGCTGGGCGTAGTAACTGAGGTAGTCGGCGGGTCGCAAACCCTTTGGGTAGAACGATCCCTGCCATCCTGTGGCTGTGAACGATGAAGTTCCCAGAAGAATCGGCAAATTGTTCACGCTGGAGAGTATAGCGAACCCGTGTCGTACACCGCTCGGTCCGATGGTAACTTCCGGTTTGCCGACAACACGGGAGTTGGGCCAGACTTCGTTCAAATGAGGCCTCTAGCGCGGGGTATCATCTCATCAAATATATGATCGGTTAAACCGCCTAGTCTCCCTCAATCCCAGAGTAGTGGACGAACACTTCGGGTCCGTTTTCACAGCCGATAAATCCATATCCCTTGGTGTTGTTGAACCACTTGATCGTGCCCTTCAATTGACTCCCCCCCCAAAGTCCTTGCGGACTGACAAGATTGTGCTACTACACACGAACCAACTCCGTTCCAAGTTAGATCAGGCTTCGGCCACAGAGACCAAATATGTGACGAAGCACCGAGTAACGTATGTGGGTTGCAGTTCTCGTGGACGAGCAACCAATTCCACACTCAGGAAGTTGCTTCGATGACGATCGGAAAAGTCGGCTCGCGGCCAAAGCCCGCGCCTGACCACTGTGCAATGAACGAGCTGCAACGATCAATTCGCGCTGTGAGTCTCCCCGATGCCGGACGAACGCTATTAGGCATGACTACAGAATCTTGGAGGAATTCAATTTTCATTTCGAGCGGGACGAACCAACTTTTTGCGAATGCGATTTGTCGTGATGAAGGTTCGAACGGCAAAGAAAACGGTGCAGAGTGATTTTTAAGAACTTCAGTAATTCATATTCTCGCCAAAACAAATTCCTCGAAATTGTTGAAAACAAACGAAGTCAAGTTATTCCCCGCGTGGCGGTTCAGTTGCACTGCATTCACCAAACGGATGGAGGCGCTTGCGCTGAGGACGGATAGAAATGAGTTCTGTCCGTCACCACCTCAAGCCTCCCACTGGACGTGGCGGCATGTTAAGAGCGAGTGGCTTTGTCACGCCTGTTTGCTTTTCTTCACCTGCTCAGCGTCAGTCTGGAAGCTCTATTAGGAGAATAAGGATGGAAATGAAAAAACTTGCATATCTAGCTCTAGTAGGAATGATTCTTCTGGGCTTGGGCACCGGAAACGCTTTCGCCCAGGCAAACGTGAGCGCTGCCCTTCAGGGCACCATCACGGATCAGTCTGACGCGGCCATCAAGGGTTCGAAGGTGGCGATTACGAGCAAGGAACAGGGCTGGACTCGCAGCGCGGACACCAGTGAAACAGGTTTTTACAGATTCGAGCTGCTGCCCGCGGGGATTTACAGCATCAAAGTGAATGCTTCCGGTTTCAGTACCGCCGAGGCCAAGGACGTTGTGTTACAGGTTGGCGCGACGACGACACAGAACTTCACGCTCAAGCCCGGCTCAGTGTCCGAGATCATAGAAGTTACCAGCGCTGTGCCCCTGGTGGACCAGCTGAAGATGGACGTCAGCACGAACATCACGCCGCAACAGATCCAGGAATTGCCGCTGATCGCCCGCGATATCGCCGACCTTGCGTATCTCTCACCCGGGGTGAAATCGGCGGACTCCTACGACCCCACCAAGAACCGCTACTCGATCTTGTCGGTTAACGGCCAGGGCGGCCGTAACGTCAACGTGACCGTCAATGGCGTAGATAATAAGGACAACACCGTGGGCGGGCCCGTTATGCAGCTTCCTGCAGAGGCGGTACAGGAGTTCCAGGTCTCTACGCAGCGCTTCTCGGCAGTCAATGGCCGGTCCGAAGGCGCTGCGATTAACGTGATTACAAAATCCGGGACCAACAGCTACCATGGTTCGGCATTCGGATTTTTCCGCGATCAGGCGCTCAATGCGGCCCAGAAGCTTCCCGATCCAGGGAACACGGCCCAGCCGTATAGTTATTCGACTCCGCCGTATTCGCGCCAGTGGTTTGGCGGTTCGATCGGCGGGCCAATCAAGAAAGATAAGCTGTTTGCCTTCTTCGCCATGGAGCGCGAGCGGGAACACACCGCGATCGCCGAGGATCCGACGGCGCTCACGGAGCTCAAGCTGGTGACTTCACTGGGAGCGCAGCCGTCAGCGACGGTCCCGACGCCGTTTTTTGAGAACCGCATTAACGGACGCATGGATTGGACGATTAACAACAAGCACACCGCGTATATATCGGTTTCCACGCAGGCCAATAACAGCCTCAACGACCAGAGCAGCGGTACCTCCGATCTGACGGAAGGCAACTTCACCAAAAATCATTTGCAGGTCGCCAACCTCACCCTGAACTCTGCGTTCACTTCTACCCTGTTAAACCAATTTACTGCCGGTTGGCAATATTGGAACAACTTGATTGACAGCACGACGCGGACTCCGCTGGTCACCTTTTCCAACGCCCAGTTCCAATTCGGCACCAATACCAACGTTCCGCAGGAGTCCATCCAGCGCAAGTGGCAGTTCAAGGACGACCTGAGCAAGACAATCGGCAAGCACACCTTGCAAACCGGATTTGATTACATCTGGACGCCGTTCATGGGCGGCTTTTTCGAGTTCAATCCGACCCTGGAGATCGACTTCACGGACAGCCCTAGCGTGATTCTGGCGAATGCGTCGACTTGCGGACCAATGAAGAACCAGCCTTGCTACCCCAATGGCTTCGCAACGATGGGCGCTGTCAACGGAATGACCATCGCGGTCGGCGATCCGCACTTCATCATCAGGGATGCAAAGCAGCTCGGTCTGTACTTCCAGGATGACTGGAAAACGACCCGCCGCCTGACCGTAAACCTTGGGATTCGTTGGGACAAGGATTACGACTTCGTCGGTGGATCGGATATTGCCAACAGCCGCACCTTCCAGGAACTCCAAGCGGCTGCCCCTTTTAGCCCCCTGGCGGCGTCTTTGGTGGCCAAGAAGGCGAGCGATTACAACAAAAACTTCAGCCCGCGCGTAGGGTTTGCATATGATCTGACCGGCCACGGGACGCAGGTCGTCCGCGGGGGTTTCGGAATATATTACGGAAATACCTTCCAGAACATTCCTTTGTTCATGGAGCAACAGAGCAACGCGACCATCTTTCAGGCGGCCTTCGCGATCGGCAGCGGCGATCAGGTGCCGGGAGCAGCCTCTTGCGGCTCTCCAGCGGTTACGCCCTGCACATTGAGCGCCTGGCGCTATGGCGTTGATCCGCTGCCAACGATTCCGCCGCCTTCCTCCCAACTCAATCCTGGAGCCACAGGCCGCATCATGGACCCGAAGTATCGCAACCCGGTCACCGAGGAATGGAACGGCGGGTATACCTGGTCGATCACATCAAAATCCGTAATCGAGGCGGAATACGTCCACGTGCTTAGCTTGCACGAGAACAAGACGATTAATCTTGATCCTAGGATCCCCGTTAATCCCGCGCTTATACAGTCAATCAAGGTAACAGAGACCGCCGCGGGCGCACCGACGTGCAAACCTATGCCCGGCGATGGGTGCGGTTTCTACCGGCCGCTCGATGCCGCGTTCAAGTCAGCGGGTGTGCCGGTATTGGGCAGCCTTCGTGGCGACGCATCGATTGGGCGTTCGCGTTACGACGGCATGAACATCAGCTATCGCCAGCGTGGATTCCATAAAGTCGACCTCATCGCGAATTACACGCTGGCACGTGCCGTGGGCTATGACCAAGCCGGCAGTTCATTCCGCAACTATCCGCGTGACCCGCAGAACCCGTTCTCGCCGAATGAATTCGGGCCCTCTTTTAACGACGAGCGGCACCACGTCACCATTGCGGGCACCGTAAACCTGCCGTGGGGAATGGTGTTTTCTCCAATCTTGCAGGCGGGATCGGCCCGTCCGTATCTTGCGACCTCGCGGAACAATATGCTGAACCTGAGCGGCGGTAGCTCCGGCGGCGCGCTCCTCGCGCTGAACAGCGATCCGAATAATTTGCAATCTGCAACCCAATTGACACCCATAAACGGCTCCTTGAAGGTAGCCGAGGCGCAGTGCTATTACGCCGGTAACTGCCACATCGTTCCGTACAACTCCTTGCGTGGCGACCCGTACTTCAACATGGACGTCCGCCTTGCCAAGAACATCAAGCTGGGCGAGGGACGCAACCTGCAGCTCGCTTGGCAAGGCTTCAACCTCTTCAACCACGCCAATTACGGCAATAACTTCGATAACGTGGTCCAGAGCAAAACGTTCGGTAAGGCTGTTGGGTTCATCAATCCCACCAGCAGTCTGCTGCCGCGGGCGTTCACTGCCGAGTTTGGCGCGCGCTTTACGTTCTAAAGCGGTCGGGCCTAGCCGAAACAAACAATTAAGGCTGGGGATGGCTCAATTGAGTCATCCCCAGTTTTTGTTTGTGAGGGGCTCACGCTGCACTTTCACGATGTGGGCCAATCACGCCGGTGGGCTTCGAAACCTTGAAACACTTGAGCTTGCTTGACAGTATGTCCCTCTGGCAGCGCAATTTCGCTACATGAAAAAAAACAATTTTGGTTGAAACGCACGAGTCTTGTGCTATCCAAGACACCTTGCACTGTGGATTTGTCGCTCCGAACTGTAGCGATCCGATGATCGCTGCGAATCCCAATGAACTCTTTGATGGGATAAGGCAAGGGCCGCTGCCGCTCAAACAGGTACTGAAATACGGGAGGCAGATGGCCGATGCGCTCGACAAAGCGCACCGCAGTGGTGTGTGCGCCGGGATTTGAAGCCAGGAAACATCATGCGAAGCGTTGCCACGCGCAAGGCGATTCACTTTGCGGTTGTCCCTTTCACACCGCTTTTCTGTACGTTCACAGCGCAGCCACGTAGGCACACACCACATCATCTCAATTTCTGAGAACTGAGCGTAGAATCATCTATATGGAGGTCGTGTCACAAAGCGCTTCGAGAATCGCCCGTTCCTATCTGTGGTCCATCTTGATTTGGCTGAGCTTGGCGCCCGTGGCCGCCGGGGAAGAATCCTTCACCCTGCTGGACAGAGGTTTGTACGTGCCCTTCTGGATCCTGCTGCTGCTCAGTGGCGCTTGGCTTTTGACGGCTGCGCTCTTAACCCCGCCCCTATTCTCTATCGTTCGTCGCTATCCAATCGTCCACAGCCATCGTGCGGGACGCATGGCAGCCTATCTCTTTGCAACCCTGCCTTACCTGGCAGTCTCTGCTTGTATTCGGTCGGTTTTGCTTCCCCCTTGGGATTCCGCTACCCATCAGTTCACACGGCGAAGCCTTCACTCTCTGGTTGGCAATCTTCATGTCTTCGGTTTTCAAATCTGGTGCTATCTCCCAATCCTGGTCGTTGCGCATGCCTACTACGGCTTCCAACGCGCAAAAGCGCAGGAATTGGAGCGGTCGGAACTCCAGCAGGCGCTGGCTGCGAGCGAACTGCAAATGCTCAAGAGCCAATTACAACCGCATTACCTGTTCAACACGCTGCACGGAATAGCGACTCTGATCGACAGCGACCGCGCGAAAGCCAAGGCCAGCGTGCTGAAACTTTCCAACTTGCTCCGCACGTCGCTTGAGTACGGAAATTCTGATCTCATCTCCTTTGCGGAAGAGTCGAAGTTCGTGAAATCTTACCTGGAACTCGAACAAATGCGGCTGGAAGACAGGCTGCAGGTAACGTGGGATGTTGATTTAGCGACCCTTGAAATCCTCGTACCGCAGCTAATCTTGCAACCTCTGGTGGAGAATGCGATTTTGCACGGGATCGCATGCTGCCGCGAAGGAGGCTGGATTCAGATCGTTTCCAGAAAAATCGGTGATAGGGTAGAGCTTGAAATCAGGAATAGTGTCGGTGGAAAGAGCCAAGGAGGACTAGGGCTGGGCCATCGGAATACGAAGGCCAGAATCAAGCATTTGTATGCGAATGAAGGAACCTTTGCATTTCGGATTGACCCGGACGGCGTGGCTGTGGCAACGCTCACCTTTCCTGGTTTTTTACCGCAGAAGAGGCAGTCGCAGGAGTCAAAGTTCGTCGGGGTAAGGCAGTAGGAGACAAACCGTGAGGGTGTTGATTGTGGATGACGAGCCGCTCGCGCGAAGCGCACTGGAGCAGGCGTTGTGCGGCAGGGACGACATCGAATCGCTGGATTCAGCAAAAGACGCTATTCAAGCCCTCGATATGATGGAAAAAGAGAAGTACGATGTGCTCCTTCTCGATATCCGTATGCCGGAACTCTCTGGTATTGACTTTGCTAATCGTTTGAACAAAGGCAATCAACCGATACCGTCGATCATCTTTGTCACTGCGCACGACCAGCATGCCGTCGCGGCCTTCGAAAATCATGCCGTGGATTACGTCCTGAAACCGTTCTCCAGCGACCGCATTCACGAGGCCTTAAATGTTGCGTTTCGACGAACGGAGAACGAGCGCGCCGCCCGGCTACTGAAGATCTTGCCGCATCTAGAAACACTCCTGGCGAGGCCTTCCTCCAAGGTTGCTATCAAAACTAAGGGAAGAATCCTATTCATCGATCCGACCGAAGTGGCGGTAATCCGCGCTGAAGGCAACTACGTACTGTTGGAAAAGCGGTCGGGATCCTATCTGCTCCGCGAGTCGCTGTCGATCGTCGCCGAAAAACTAAAACCGCATGGATTCATACGCATTCACCGTTCCGTCCTGGTCAACGCTTCTCTTGTTGAGGAGATCCAGCCTTGGAGTACGGGCGAATATGTGCTGCGGATCAAGGGTGGTCAGGAGCTCACAGTCTCACGGATGTACAAGAACAACCTAAGATCTATCGCGCAACTCTGGGTCGGCACCGACGCATTCTCTTGATAGAGCGCTCGCTTGAACTTCAGCGCCAGCACATTCTCTGCTTTTTCATAGCCTCTTTAGCGGCGGAATTCCTTTTCTAGTAGATCTGTTGAGAAGACATAAAAAGAGTACTTAAGACTCACTCTGATGATCCCGTCTGCCTGTAGCGCAGAGCTGTATGACTGAATCTTGCTTTTGTCTCGCCGTCACTTAGCTCGTCCCGCTTGATGTGGTTGGCCTTCTGGATGCACCCGTGAAGCACATCCGGCGCTCGGGCAACACGCCCGAGTCTTGCGGAATTTGGGCACAATCCTGACGCGTTCGAATGTGAAGGAGAAAAGAGCCATGAAATCGAGTCGTTTGATGTCCACGATATTGTCATTCGCCGTGTTTCTTCTCGCGCTGGCTTTAATGTCTCCTGTGACCGTTGCGCAGGAAACCGCGGCGGGGATGCAGGGCTACGTGAAGGACCAGTCTGGAGCTGCGATTCCCCAGGCTGCCGTGGAAGTATCCAGCCCTTCATTGATCGGCGTAAAGGAAGAGGCAACTAATAGCGTCGGCTTCTATCGCTTCGCTAACTTGCCCCCCGGCGTTTATACTCTGACGGTCAAGGTAGCGCGGTTTCGGACCTATAAACAGTCCCACATTACACTTGACGTCGGAGCGCTGCCCAGCATCGACGTGCAGCTCGAGCTCGGCGAAGTCGCCGAAGTGATCGAAGTATCCGATGTGGCGCCCATTGTGGATGTGACCGAGAGCAAGGCGCAGACGGTTGTTACGCGTGACCTCATTGACTCAATTCCGCACGGAGGGTCGTTCCAATCGGTGATCGAATTCGCTCCGGGTGCGCGCTATGAGCCTTTGCAAAGCACTGGGGTCAAGGGATACCAGATTGACGGGGCCAGCAATTCGGAAAACATATTCCTGGTCGAAGGACAGGACATTGGAGACATTCGCGGCGGGCAGTCGCTGACCAACGCACCGTTCGAGTTCATCCAGGAAGTTGTTGTGAAGAGCAGCGGATTCGAGGCCGAGTATGGCGGCGCGCTGGGCGGCGTAGTCAACGTCATACAGAAGCGGGGCAGCAATGCCTGGCATGGCAGCGTTTTCTCCTATTACCAAGGTAATGTCTTTAATGCCGCTCCAACCACCACTCAAAGGCTAGACCCGACCAGCGGGGTGGTCGGCAGAGTGGATCAGCCGAACCAATACTACCAGGCGAAACAGGATCATTTTCGGATCGTCGAGCCGGGATTCGAGGTCGGTGGCTACATCAAGAAGGACCGGCTGTGGGCGTTCGCCAGTTCCGTGCCGAGGTTCGCTAACACCACGCGCACGGTCCACTTCGCTCTGCCGGTGGGAAACCGCAGTTTCTCCCAGGACATCAACACCTACTACTCACTGGCGCGTGTGGACGCACTGGCGACCAAGAAAATCCGGCTCTTTTCCACGTGGGAGTATGAGTATCAGCGCGGGGCGGGTTCCTCACTTCCCGGCGCGGATGACATCAACGGACTTTTCAATACAAGCTCCACCCAGAACCCAGACAATTTCAACCGGGGGATCGGTTACGTTGCTCCAAACTTGATCTACAACCTGGGTGCCGACGTCACCCTCACTCCGCGCCTTGTGGCCACCACGCGCTATGGATCTTTTTATAACAATTACTCGGATCGCGGGCTTCCGGTCGGCATACGCTACCGCTGGCGAAGCAGCAACTACACTTACCCCCCCACGCCCGGCGCAGGTGTCCATGCTTTGGATGGAACGGCGATCCCCGCCGCCGACGGTCAACAGGGAGGCTTCTCGACGATCGGTGCGAACTTCGCCACGCTCACAGATGCCTACCGGCGAACGAATTTTTCGCAGGACCTGGCTTATTTCACCAACTTCCTCGGCGCTCATAGTTTTAAAGTGGGCTACGCCTTCAACCGTCTGAGTAATGATGCCAACGTAGGCTACAATACCGCACAGGCCTATCTGGCTTATGGCGTTGCCTATAAGGTTCTTACCAGCAACCAGTCGGTCTGCGCAGCGGTTCGGGCGCAGAACCTAACGCTGTATGGAAAGGCGGGATCGCCAGACAACACAACCTGCCAGGGTCTTTGGGGGACTGTCAACTTTCGCGACGTTGGCAACACTGGAAAAGTCTCCTCCTACAACCATTCCATCTATTTCCAGGATGCGTGGCAGGTCGCCAAGTTCCTGACGATTAATGCTGGCTTGCGGATGGACAAGGAAGATCTGCCCAGCTACAAGGATGCACCCGGGTTCAAGGGCATCAGCTTCGGCTTTGGCCAGAAGCTGGCCCCGCGCATTGGCGTGGCCTACGATGTGCTGCACAACGGGAAGGTGAAAGCGTTCGCGAGCTTTGGCTTCTTCTACGACATCATGAAGTACTCGCTGCCTCGTAATTCATTCGGTGGCGACTACTGGCATGATTGCGTGTACGCCCTGGACGTCCCCGACTACACTGCTCTCATCCCAACCCGGGGCAGCGATACCCATTTCTGTCCGGCAAGCGGCCAGGCGGAGGGCACTTTTCCGGCAGGGGGACTCCGGTTCCTTGAAAACGTAGACTTCCGGCAGCCCTCGAACGATCCGAGCAATAGACTCGTTGACCCCAACCTGAAACCCATGCGTCAGCGGGAATACGTGTTTGGCGCGGAATGGGCCATCACCCACACTCTGGCATTTGAATCCCGTTACGCGCGGAAGCGCCTGGATCGGACAATTGAAGATTCAGGTATCATCACAGCCGCGGGTGAGCAGTTCTTCATCGTGAATCCAGGCTCGGGCATCAATCTACAGCCTCTACCCGCTACCGAATGCGTTGGTTGCCCGACCCAGCCAGGGGTTTTTCGGCGCTACGACGGGCTGGAACTCCGGCTCACCAAGCGTCCGTCCAACAATTGGTTCGGCACGGTATCCTACACGTATAGTCGGCTCGAGGGCAACTACAGCGGTCTGACTTCGACTGACGTCAGCGATGGCATCGGCCGCAGCGATCCGAACAACAATCGCGCGTTCGACGAGCCGTACTTGCAATTCGACTCCCACGGCAAAGTAATTGATGGCCCACTGGCGACGGACCGGCCGCACACCTTCAAGGCGTTCGGCTCGAAGGAGTTCAAGTGGTGGCATCATATGGTCACGCGCTTTGGCATGTCGCAGGCTGTGTACTCCGGCACTCCACTCAGCAGCTACATAAATGTTGAGGGTGCGCCGCAATTCGTGGAGAACCGCGGTACCTTCGCCAATGTTACGCGTGACCCGGCAACGGGCGACTTGGTTCTGGGGTCCATTAGCAAAGGGGCGCGAACCCCGATGTTCACCCAGACAGACTTCACGTTACACCACGACTTCAAACTTAGTTCGACGAATGAAAGCCTCCGGCTCGGTTTCGAAGCCTATATCTTTAACATCTTCAACCAGCATATAGTCCTGAGCAAAGGGCAGGAATTGACCAGCGTCGCGAACGGCTCTATCCCCGGTCCGAACATCCCGGCAAACATTCCCCCGGGCAGTATATCCCAAGTAAATTACAAGTCGCTGACCACTGGATGGGATTACATCGCAACTGCCAATGCTAACAGCGCGGCTCTGAACAGCGCGTATGGCCAACCAATCCTTTTCCAAGATGGTCGGACCATGCGTTTCAAGATCAAGGTAACGTTCTAGCCTTGATCAAGACAATCTGTACGAGAGGGGGCCGGTAAAACGGCCCTGCCCTCTGGCTTTGGAGCCCAACTATGAGCGCAGGCGGCCGGGGGGATCGGCGGGGGAGGGGGTTGCGGCGGACTTGCCATTGCCCGCGGCGTTAGCGGTTAGGGGAATGGTCAATTGCTCTCGCTGGGAGACTGGACTCACGCTCACTGCCCCGTTCAGTCCCCTTAACGGCGATGGATTGCCAAGCGGCCTGAGGGAACGTATCACAGGCCATCGGGTTTGCATCAAAAGAAGAATCCCCCATCTCAGGAGAAATCGATGAATCAGAAAAGCCTCAGAACGATTGCATTAAGAAGCTTTGTGCTGGTTGCCGCGCTCGGCGCGGCGTGGCAAACGCGAGCACAGGATCCCAAGACGTCGTATCCAAGCATGGCCCCACTCGACCAATACCTCATAGCGGATGCGAATGCTGAAATGGTACTGGCACGAAGTGCCGCCCCGGACTCCATCTCAGGTGATGCCGAGGTCATGGTGCTCGGGCGCCGCGGCTACGAAACCGTCGTCAAAGGAAAAAACGGGTTCGTGTGCATGGTGCAACGATCGTGGGCCGCCGGAATTGACGATCCAGACTTTTGGAATCCCAAGCTGCGCTCTCCAGTCTGCTTTAACGCGCCAGCCGCACGGTCCTTCCTTCCACTCATCATCAAGAGAACTGAGTTGATCTTGGCAGGACGTTCAAAGGATCAGATGTTCGCCGCGATCCAAGCCGCCATCGACAAGAAGAAGTTGCCAACGCAGGAGTTCGGCGCGATGTGCTACATGATGTCAAAACAAGGGTACTTGAGCGACCGTGGAGGGCGCTGGCTTCCCCACCTGATGTTTTTTGTTCCGTTAACGGAGCCCGCCGCTTGGGGCGCAGGCTTGCCGGGTTCCCCGGTGGTTGGAGCATTCACTGACACTCCAGAGCGACTGACCGTGTTTCTGATTCCCGTCGCCAAGTGGTCGGACGGTACGGCAGCCACCGAACACGAGCAATGACGCGCGATTTCGGCTAATGGTGGCCAACGGTTCTTGGACGTCCCGGTATTTGGTACGTCGGTCTGGTCCCCTTGTTGTTGGGGCTAGCGATAATTCGGCGTAACCCGTGACTTGAGATTCGTAACTCTTCCACTTATCTGTAGTTCGCAAGAGTTTTCTTCGTTCACGGGAGGCTTAGCACGTCTTTCACATGTAAACGACGTACTGAGATTTTGATGAGGACTCAATTTCCGCCGACAATTCGGGAGTTTAAGTGAGCGGCGACGGCGACAGAACGCTGCACGCTGAGGGACGGCCTCGCGAAAAAAGGCCCATTCTCAGGAGGAAAACAATGCTGAAAAAGAAGGTTGCCGCAATCGCAATCAGAGGCTTCGCAGTACTCGCTGTGCTCGGTACAGCACACCGCGCGATGGCACAGGATGCCACGACGCCCTATCCGAAGATGGCTCCGATCGAACAATATCTAATGGATCGCGACGCGGAAATCGCCCTGGCCCGCAGCGCCGCTCCAGACGCCATCTCCCACGACGCCTCAGTTCTCGTCCTGACCCGCCACGGCTACGAAACCGCAGTCGAAGGAAAAAGCGGCTGGGTCTGCTGGGTCGGACGCGGATGGATGGCCATGTTCGACCACCCAGAATTTTGGAGCCCAAAAGTTCGCGCCGCAGATTGCCTCAACCCACCAGCCGCCCGCTCCATCCTTCCGTACGCCTACAAACGCACCGAACTACTCCTTACTGGCCATCCCAAACAAGAAGTCATCGCCGCAATCAAAGCCGCCATAGACAAAAAAGAATTACCACCCCTCGAGCAGGGAACTGTCTCCTACATGATGTCCAAGTCCTCCGACCTAACCGACAACGGCGGCCACAACGCCCCCCACCTGATGTTCTTCCAAACCGACATAGACGGCACAGCCTGGGGCGCCAACCTAACCAACTTCCCAGTCCTCGCCGTAAATTATTGGTACATCTCCGCCGAAGCCTACCCACAACTCAAAACCGTCCCACCCATGTCTGTCTTCTTAGTAGGAGTCGAAAAATGGTCCGACGGCACCCCCGCCCCACCCATGTAGCTCCGCCAGAATAGATACTCCAGCCCCAGAACACGGAGACTCAAATGAGAAAGCTCAAAATCATGGAACACATCTCGCTGGACGGCGTGATCCAGCACTCCACCGATGACGACGATTTCCCTTACGGCGACTGGACCGCGCCCTATCGGACCCCCGCTGGCAGAGATCTAATCCTCGCCGCGTATGGCGAGAGCTTCGGTCTGCTGCTTGGCCGTCGCACCTACGATATGTGGTCGGGCTTCTGGCCAAAGGCGCCGAGCAGTCCGATGGCGGACCGCCTCAATGCGGCAACAAAATATATCGCTATCCACCGTCCGGAAGGTTTTGCATGGGGACCGGCCGAGAGCCTTGGACCGGACATCGTCGAGGGCATTCGCCGCATCAAGGCGCAGGACGGCCCGGACGTTATCCTTGCGGGTAGCTCCACGCTGACATCGACGCTGCTCGAACATGGGCTTGCGGATGAAGCCCTGCTGGTCGTCTATCCTGTCTTGTTGGGCACGGGGAAGCGCATCTTTGCGGACGGAACCCCGCCACGCTCATTCGAGCTCGTCAACACGAAACCTTTGCCGTCCGGCATCGTTATCAACAGCTACAAGGCCGCTGGGCCCTTGAAGAAGCAACCATAAGGAGCAACTCAATGCGTATCAGCCTTTGCCTGTTAGTGTGGCTCGCCCTGCCTCTCGTAGCGAAAGCCGACGCAGCCAACAATTGTGAGAAGTTGAAAGAAGCCGGCACCCCGCAACTCGCCATCCGTAACGCGCAGATTGTCGGCGCAGGCGCTCTACAACTGCCGCCCGGTCCGTTCGGTCCGGTGGATACAACGAAGCTGCCGGGATTCTGCAGGGTCCAAGGGTCGCTTCATCCCACGAGCGACTCCGACATCAAGTTTGAATTGTGGATGCCGGAGACAAACTGGAACCGCCGTTACGTTCAGCTGGGCAATGGGGGCAAACCGGAAGTGACTCCAGAAGACCTGATCTCGCCATTACTTCCGGTTTGCGCCCTAGGATAGAGCCAAAGTCTGGCGTAGTCTCCAGTCAGCCGACGGAAAAGGCTGAAGCCCGAACGCCACATAACGGGTTTCGCCACATAACGCGGACAACATCAGGCAACACGGCGTGCTCCAACCGATTCTCTTGCGTCCGCTTCCCGAAGGGGAACTACCGTGCCTCAAAGCTCGCAAAACGTGAGAGCATCCCGGCAACAGTGCGGGAACTGACCGACGCGCAAGCACTAGAGCTACAGGTCATCGAGAACGTGCAGCGCGTGGACGTGCATCCGCTCGACGAGGCGCAAGGATACGCCGCGCTCATTGAACTTCAACCCGAAACTTACACCGTCGAAAGCATCGCTTCGCGAGTGGGCAGATCGCCTGCATGCGTGAACGGGCGACTACGCTTGATTCAACTCATTCCCGAAGCGAAGCAAGCCTTCTACGAGGACAAGCTGACGGTTGCCCATGCGTTTGAAATCGCACGGCTGCAACTGAATGACCAGCGTCGCGCTCTACAAGAATGCTTCCCGCAATACCGGAACGCCGCCGCAATCCTGAAGGACAAGGAGGCCGAGGCGACCACAGTGCGGGAGCTTCGCGGATGGATTGAGCGGGAAATCCATCTGGACCTCGCGAACGCGCCGTTTGACCCACAGGACGAAACGCTTCTGCCTAAGGCGGGAGCGTGCGCTCGGTGCCCAAAACGGACGGGCAGCAACCCACTTCTGTTTCCCGAAGTCGCTGCGTTGGGACCAAGTGGATCTCGAGAACAAGCTCATCCGCTTGGACAATGACGTGAAGACTCCAGGCTCGGCGGAACCTGTTCCTTTGTCCGAGTATGCACGCAAGGTATTGCAGGCATGGAACGAGGCGCAGGCACCCAAGAGTCCGTTTGTTTTCCCGAGTCCGCATCTCCCTGACCAACCGATTTCTACGGTCAAGACTGCTTGGAAAGCCACGCTCAGACGGGCAGGCGTACCGCATTTCCCCATCTATAATCTGCGGCACGTCTTCTGTACTCGCTTGAGCGGGGTCGCAGCCGACGCTGTCGTGCAGCGCGCGATGCGGCACACCAGCCCGGAAACCAAGCGTCGCTACCAACTCGGCATGACGGATCAGGTGCGGCAAGCGATGGAGAAGTCCAACAAGAAAGCGTACGGCCGAAAGAAAGTATTACGTTTTTATGACGTTCGGCCCGACGGAAAAAAGGAAGGAGCGAAGGCCGTCTGTAACTAATTGAGGAAGAAGGAGAATTTGGCTCCCCGGGCTAGATTCGAACTAGCAACCCTTCGGTTAACAGCCACTAACTCTGTTTAATCACGATTTGCCGGAGCGGGGGTTTCCCGAGGAGAATCAGCAAGTTGCGATGAAACGCGATGAGTCAACTTCTCTCCTTTATCCACCTTTTGTTCGCAATTACTCGCGATTTGCCGCGATTACCGTGACATTTTCGTGACAGCAACGCCCGACGACGTCCCAATCAACTCCGCTTCGCTGTGCCTTCTCCGGCTACCTGGATTTGCATCCATCCTTGGTTGACACAGGGCCGCCTTCCCAAAAAGTGCGAGGAATGCCAATGGCCGCAGCGTTTTCTCGAAATCTTGTTGTCAACGCGACGGCGGTTTTGTCATAGGCGCGTTTGTCGCTCCAATTCTGGCGCGGATG
>Ga0209648_10002229_pt1 | contig 15990 bp, 14 predicted proteins | sample GraSoi2013_115cm_FD_185830 | JGI IMG/M metagenome (GOLD analysis project Ga0209648, IMG submission 185830) | Grasslands soil microbial communities from the Angelo Coastal Reserve, California, USA - Sample 9_17_2013_115cm (SPAdes) (version 2) | ecosystem: Environmental > Terrestrial > Soil >...
GGACAGAAACTTCTGGGAGCGGGTTTCCATTGCGACACGCCAACGTAGTTATCCTGACCGATGAAACGGAATTTGCCCGGCTGCTGACGGCCTGCTGGCAGGCCGAACGCCAGGCCCCGAATATCACCGTCCTCAATAGCGATTCGTGGCGTGAACAAGACGCTCCGGCTCACGATCTGGTTGTAGTGGGACCTGTACGCGAGGGAAAAATAGCCAGCCTGCTTCGCTCACTGGATCCGGCAACGGTGGTGATACTTTGTGTTCCGACCGATTTGCAGGATTTCGGACAATTGCGCACCAAGTATCCCAGGCTGGTGCATATCCCGCTTCGCGAAGATTGGGCGCAAACGCTTTTGCTGGTGGCGGGCGAATCGTTGCGCCGAGCTAAAGCTTTGCAAATCGCACGGCAAGCGGAGCGGAACGCCGCCAGGAATGAGAACCACGCCACTCTCGGACGCTACATGCTGGAGATGAAGCACAGCGTGAACAATGCGCTGACTTCTGTGCTGGGAAATGCCGAATTGCTGCTGCTGGAGCCCGGTCAACTTTCGGCGCAGTCGCTGGCGCAGATCAAGACCATGCACAGCATGGCGCTGCGAATCAATGAAGTGATGCAGCGTTTCTCATCGCTAGCGAGCGAGATGCAGGAAGCTGAGAATGCATCTCAAGCTGAGACAGAAGAGACGGCAACGCCAACCTTGCGACGCCGTTAAGGCCCTCTGACATCGCTGCAACCTGTTCAATTACAAGTATTTAACCTAAAACGACACATGGGCGGGCGGAACAAAAAAACTGGCTGCCGACGTGCACCTCTGCTCTGTGGACAAGTATGGGGAGAGGACGGCTGTGCACAAAAAAGTCCTGATCGTTGATGACTCGCCCGCTGAGGTCAGGTTGATGCAGGGCTTGCTCGAAAAAGAAGGTTATTGGCCGATTGGGTTGAACGACCCCAAGCGCGTCGAGGAAACCATCACGAACGAGCAGCCCAGCGTGATTCTGCTCGATGTCGTGATGCCGGACCGAAACGGATTTCAAGTTTGCCGCGACTTGAAAGGAAACACTGAGTTCAAGACGATTCCGGTGATCCTGGTGACCTCGAAGGACACGGCGAGCGACAAGTATTGGGGCCAGCAGCAGGGCGCGGACGGATATGTGACGAAGCCCTTCACTCGGGAAGATTTGCTCCGCGCGGTGCGGCGGTTTGTATGAAAGTTTCGTGGCACCGGGGTAGGCGATGAGCGAAGACTTCCATCTTGAGCCGCTACCCGCTGACGCGGATACCGGCGATCTGCTCGAGGCTCTTGGGCCTATCGAAGAGCGGCTGCCGGAATCGCAGTATTGCGTTTTCCGCAGCGGACGCGAGCGATTCTGCCTCCCGGTTCTGGACGTAGAGGAAGTGCTGGATTGGCCGTTGCTGTCGAAAGTCCCACTTGGGCCGGCCTATCTGGTTGGAATCTTCAATTTGCGCGGCACCATCGTGCCCTTGATCGACATTGCGATTACGGAAGGCCGCCGGCCAGGATTGCTGCCCAAACACGTGGTGGTCGCTTCCCTGCGAAGCGAGAGCCATCACGAGGACATTCGCATCGGCATCGCCGCCGACGAAGTGATCGGAACCTATTCGGTTAACACCGAGGATTTGCTCGAGCAAGCGCCGGAAAACGTGCCGCATTGTATCGGAATGTTGCGGCATGATGACCGGCTGGCGCTGGTGATCGATCTGCGCCGACTGCTCGACGTTTTTCCTGGGCCCAGCATTTAAGTTTTGTGGAGACAACGCCGATCGATGGCGAGGGCTCCGAGCAAGAGATTTGGAGGGTGGTATGAAATCGCGACTGAGTTCCACAATCTGGACACTGGTCCTGCTGAACGGCGTAATCGGTTTCGTCGTTCTCGGACTGGCCTTCAGCGCCGGCAAGAAAGCCGGCGAAACGTCTTTGTTCGACTTCGGCTCGGCCGCGGGGGGGACGGTACTATTCGCCATCGTACTGTCGCTGGCGACCGCGGTAATCCTCGCGTGGCGGTTCGGCGCGCTATTGGGGCCGGTGCAGGCTCTCGCGGAATTCTCCGAACGGCTGGCGGCGGGCGATCCGCGGGCCCGCGCCGAGGTCAATTCGAACGACGAACTGGGCTACATTGCGGAAAACCTGAACCGCGCGGTAGCCAAGGTGTCCAAGGCAACGAGCAACCAAGACGCCAACGACGCGCTGCAGCGCAGCATCACCGAATTGCTGAGCGTCATCAACCAGGTCGCGCGAGGTGACTTGTCGCAGCGCGGCAAGGTGACCAACGACGCACTTGGAAACGTCACGGACTCGATCAACTACATGCTCGATAACTTCACCAAGGTTCTCGAGCGCGTCCGCAAAGCGGCCATGGAAGTGACCACGTGCTCCAACAACATTTTGGTGGCCGCCGATGAAATGCAAGCGGGCGCCACGCAGCAAGACCAGGAAATTACAAACACGTCGAGCGCCGTGGAAGAACTGACGGTCTCCATGAAACAGGTATCAAATAATGCGGAAGCGAGCGCCGAAGCGGCGCGCCGCGCCCTGGACGCCGCCGAACAAGGCAACCGCGCCGTGCGTGACACGCTCGAGGGCATGCAGCGCATCCGCGCCTCGGTACAGGCCACCGCCAAGAAAATCAAATCTCTCGGCGACCGCTCATTGGAGATTTCAGAGATTATCAACGTCATCAACGACATCACGGAACAGACCAATCTGCTGGCGTTGAACGCGGCCATCGAGGCAGCCCGCGCGGGCGAGGCCGGACGAGGCTTCGCGGTGGTCGCCGACGAAGTCCGCAAGCTTGCGGAACATAGCCGCAGCGCGACGAAGGATATCGCGGCACTCATCAAAGCGATTCAGGCCGAGACAAACGAAGCCGTGGTGGTCATGGAGGAAGGCACCAAGGAAGTGGAAGGCGGCGCGCAACTTGCCGATCAGGCAGGCCGCGCGCTGGACGCCATTTCCACCGTTGTGCGCCAATCGGCGGAACTCGTACAGGAAATCTCACTGGCATCGAAGCAGCAGGTGCGCGGAACCGAAGGAGTTGCACATGCGATGCAGATTATTTCGAGCATTACGCGGCAGACTTCGCAAGGAACGCGCGGGACGGTGGCAACGGTCAGCCAGTTGGTCAAATTGTCAGACCAATTGAACGAAGGATTGGCGCAATTCCGCGCATCATCCAAAGCGGCGGCGGGACGTGAAGATTCCGAACGGCCTGTCGCGGCAGGCGCTCTTCGTTAGGCAGCGACGCTCGACTTCGCCGCAGGGCGGATGTAGGGGCGAGGCCCAGAAAACGGGAGCACGATGAGCGAACGCCAGGGACACGGGCAGGGACTGAGCGAACACGAGCTGAGCGAGATTCGCATGTTGATCGAAGAGCGCACGGGAATTTGCTTCGATGAATCGCGCGAGCGCTTCTTCTCCACGCGGGTGCGAGAATACCTGCGCGCTAGAGGAATGGAGCGCGGCACAGAACTGCTGCGCGCCATGCGCAAATCCAACCTGGAGTACGAGGGCCTGCTCGAGCGGCTGCTGACGCAGGAGACGAGCTTCTTCCGGTATCCGGGTGTGTATGAAGCCTTCGAGAAGCGCGTGTTGCCGGAGCTGCACGCGAAGAAGTTCTGGAAAAATCCCCGCACGCTGAGGATCTGGAGCGCCGGTTGCTCAACGGGTGAAGAGCCCTACTCGATCGGCATCACCATCGCAGATTCGCTGTCATTCGCGGATGCCTGGAGCGTCGAAATACTTGCCACCGATGTCGGCCGGCAGGCCCTGAAGCAAGCCGAACGAGGGATCTACAAAGGCCGCAGCATTGCCAGTGTGAGTGAGAAACAACTGGCAAACCACTTTAGCGAGGTCAGCGGCGGGCATCAGGTAAAACCGCGGTTGCGCAAGATGGTCTCGTTTGCGCAGATGAACCTTGCTTCGGCGGTGTACGTCGGCCGCATGGACATGATTTTTTGCATGAACGTGCTGATCTACTTCTCGGAAGAGCGCCGGCGCTCGCTGGTGCAACGGTTCTACGACACGCTGGAACCGGGCGGCTATCTGTTCCTCGGGCACTCGGAGTCGATCTCCAAGATGCCGGTGAAGTTTCAGGCCATTGTGCTGAATGATTGCATTCTCTACCGCAAGCCGACAGCGGGTGAATTGCAGAAACCGGAACTCGTGATGGAGGGGCGAGCGTGAGTATGCCGGACCGCGAAGCCGTCGAGATATTCCTCCAGGAGGCCTCGGAGCACCTGCAGTATTTGCGGGAATACGTGAGCGTGCTTCAGGACTCGGAACCGCGCCGGGAAGATCTGGAACGGCTTTACATCTCGGCCCACACGCTGAGCGGCACTTCAGCGAGCTATGGGTTTCCACGATTCTCCGAGATCGCCGGCAAACTCTCACACGTCTTTCAATACGCGCTGAACGCGCCTCTCGGCAGCGATCTGCATGGACCGCTAGTGGAATTTCTTTCGGATGGAATTTCCCTGCTGGAAACGGATCTCTTGGAAATCAGCGACACGGGCAAAGAAAATGTCGATGATATTGCCGTTTTCAAGGAGCGTTATCGCTTTGCGTTCCCCACCGAGCCGCCGCCACTGAACCTTTCCCAGCCGGAACCACATGAGCGGTTCGCTTCGGAGGAGGTCCAAGAGGCCATTGTCGCTGCGGCGACGGGCTCCTATTTCGACGCGCTGCCGCTCGATGACGAAGTTCCGGCCGAGATCCTTGAGTTCTTCCAGCCGGAAGCGGAGGAGCATCTCCAAGTCGTCAGCGATTGCCTCATTTCGCTGGAAGGCAACAACAACCCGGAAGAGATCAACAAGCTGTTTCGCGCCATTCACACGATAAAAGGTTCGGCGGCGCAAGTCGGGCTGAGGAGACTGGGAGCGATTGCTCACCGCGTCGAGGATTTGATCGGACGTTTGCGCGATGGAGAGATCGAACCGTCGCCCGCGGTGGTGGATTTGTGTCTTGAGTCCGTGGACGTTTTGAAGAAGACGCTTCACCGGCAGTGGGCCGATGAAGTCGACATGCGGACGGGAGTGGATTCCCTGCTGGGCCGCGTCGCGGAGTTTGCTCGGCTCGAGCCAGAAGACGCGGAAGCCTCGGCCGAGTCAGCCGTCGCCGCCGAGCTTCTGCATCCGAAGGAAATCGAAGTCACATCACAAATCACCCCGCTGGCGAAGAAGGCAGCAAAACAAGCCGCGGGGGGTATTTCAACCGTAAAGTCCGTTCGAATTGCGCTGGCCCGCCTCGACCGCATGATGAATACGGTCGGTGAACTTGTGATCAATCGAACGCGCATGGTCGGCCGCGTAGCAGAACTCGAAAAACTCGTGGACACGCTGAGCTTTTCGAAGGAGCGGCTGCAGGGGAAAGTTAGCGAATTCCAGGAAAAATACGAATTTAACCGCATCAGTAACAACCGCACCGCGCCGGGGCCATGGAAACCCGCGCCGACGCCAAAGATGCTAGCAAGCGCGGCCGCGGGCGATACGTCGTTCTGGTCCGAATTCAGCGAACTGGAAATGGACCGCTACGACGATTTCAATATACTGTCGCGGTCGATGGCTGAGATCTCAGCGGACGTCAACGAGGTGCTCTCGCAACTGGAAGGATTTATCGGCCGCGTCGAAGGAGATATCGACGAATTCACTAAGCTGGCGCATCATCTGCAAGACGAGATTACGGCCGCGCGAATGGTTCCGATCGGCACACTGTATTCGCGATTGTCGAGGGCCGTTCGCGATGCGGCGACCTCGACTGGCAAGCACGTCGAGCTGGACCTTTCCGGGAGTGAAACCGAGCTCGACAACAATATTATTCAGCAGATTTCCGATCCGCTCGTTCACCTGGTCCGCAACTCGGTGGCGCACGGCATCGAACAAAGCGCTGACCGCACCGCTGCGGGCAAATCGCCCTCTGGGAATATCATGCTGCGCGCCTATCACCGCGGCAACCACATTTACATCGAAGTCGAAGATGACGGGAGTGGAATCAATTACGAGCGCGTGAAGCAAAGCGCGATCGAACGTGGGCTGGTTTCCGAGGAGACCGCCGACCGGCTTACCGAGCGTGACATGCGGGAGATGCTTTTCCATCCGGGGTTCTCAACGGCTCCGGTGAAAACGGAACTGGCCGGGCGTGGAGTTGGGCTGGATGTGGTGCGGGCAAACCTGACCGCGCTCAACGGCGAAATCGAAATCCAGAGCACGAGCGGCATGGGCACAAAGTTTACGCTCAAGGTGCCCCTCACCCTGATTATTTCCCCGGCTCTGTTTGTGCGCTGCGGCGCGACGAATTTCGCGCTGCCATTGGCGGTCGTCGAGGAAATCCGCCGCCTGCGCGCCGATGAAATCGAAGATGTCGGCGGAAAACTGCTGACCAAGGTACGCGACGTGGTTACCGAAGTCGTGCGGTTGGATACCTATCTTGGATTGCCGGCTCTCGAACCGATCAATGGATACTTCCGGATGGTCGTGGCAAACGCCGGGAACCGAAAGATCGGCCTCGTCGTGGAAGAAGTTCTTGGCAAGGACGAAATCGTTATCAAAAACCTGGGCGAATACCTCCGCCGTGTGAAACTCTTTCCGGGAACGACGATCGCTCCCGACGGCAGCCTCATTCTGCTGATCGATCTGAACCGCATGGTAGCGACAGAACCGAGCGAGCGCCGGGCGATCCAGGCCAACGCCAGCGCCGCGCGAATCTTTGCGCCGGGCTCGACGGCGATCGCGCGCGGCAGCATTCCTTCCGAAGCCATCGACCGCGTCGAGCAAGAACGCGTCATCGTGGTGGCGGACGACTCCATCAGCGTGCGTAAATTTGTCGGTCGGATGCTCGAGAAGAACGGATATCGCGTAAAACTGGCGGCAGATGGACTCGAAGCCGCCGAATTGGTGATGCAGCATGGCTGCCATTTGGTCATCACCGACCTCGAAATGCCGCGCATGACCGGCTACGAATTGATGGTGCTACTGCGCCAGAGCCCCTCGACCCGTCGAATTCCCGTGATGGTCGTAACGTCGCGCGCGGGAGCCAAGCATCGCGATCGTGCGATGAAAGAAGGCGCGACAGCATTCCTGACCAAGCCGGTGCAGGAGGATCAACTGATCTCCGCAGTCGAACAAATTATGGGAACGGAGGCGCCGCGGCCCGTCGCACCGGTAGCGTAAACGAACAATGGCGATCACCAACAAAAAGGTTCGCGTGCTCGTCGTGGAAGATTCCACGTTCATGCGGAAAGTCCTTGAAGGGATTCTCAACGCTGACGAACATCTGCAGGTGGTGGGCAACGCCAAGGACGGCCGCGAGGCCGTGGCGATGGCGGAATCGCTAAAGCCCGATGTCATCACCATGGACATCAATATGCCGCACGTGGACGGACTCCAAGCTACCGCAGAAATCATGACCACGAATCCGCGGCCGATCGTCATTGTCAGCTCTGAATCGCGCGAAGGGGCTGCCAGCACACTTCGAGCGTTGGAGCTCGGCGCGATTGAATTTGTGGCCAAGCCATCAAGCACGGTCGACCTCGATATGCAGAGCGTGAAAGAAGAACTGCTGCGCAAAGTGCGCATGGCCGCCAAGGTGCGCGTCGTGCGCACAGCGTCACGCCTGGCTTTTACAATTCAGAACGCGAAAGGCTCCAAGACTCCGCCACCCGCACCATTGAGCACCCGCCCGGCGCCAACTTCCGGACTTGATCAGCGCTTTCCGGTGGTCGTACTTGCCGCGTCCACCGGTGGACCGGCTACCGTCATGCGTATCGCTCACGGTTTCACAGCTGATTTCCCTGCTGCGGTCATTCTGGTGCAGCACATGCCCGCGACATTCACGACGCAGTACGCCGCGCAACTGGCGGAATTTACCGAAATCCGCGTGAAAGAGGCGGAAGCTAATGAATCCCTTCAGCCGGGCACGCTCTACATCTGCCCGGGCGGCCAGCATCTTCGCGTTACGCCGACTGGTCGAATTCAGCTTGACGGAACCAGCGGCCGCATCAGCGGTTATCTGCCGAATATTGACGTCACCATGGAATCGGTTGCGGCATTTGCCGGCCCACTTAGCATTGCGGGCGTGCTTACGGGAATGGGCAACGATGGAACCAATGGTGCGAAGGCCATCAAGGCTGCGGGGGGCCTGGTGCTGGCACAGGACGAAGCGACGTGCGTGATCTTCGGCATGCCTGCGGAGGCCATCAAAGCCGGTGTCGTCGATCAGGTGCTCGGAATCGACGATATTTATGCCGCCATCGAAAAGCGCGTCCTGGGAATCTGCCGCACGGCGCCCGCGGGGGTTCGCTGATGCGTCTGGCGGCCCCCGTGAAGCCGAGTTCGGCAAAGACGGAACAGATCATTCTCTTCCGTGTCAGCGGACAATTGTTCGCCATCTCTTCCGCTTCAGTCCAGGAAGTACGCAGCGCCGATAGCATTTCAGGCGCCGCCACCGATATCAGTGCGCCTGGGATTCGAAAGGTTCGCCACGTCCTGCGGCGTGGGGACAGATCGCTTTTCATTGTCAACGGCGCCATGCATTTTGGATTGCATGCGGCGGAGGGAACACTGTTATTCGTGCTGCGCAAAACACGCACCGCGCTCTTGATCGACGGCATCGAGAAGATGACGTCCATGACGCGGCTGCAAGCGCTCCCGCTCTCCTTCTGTCACGAAGAGCGGCAATGGTACCGCGGGCTGACAGCACTGGACCAAGCGGTGATACCGGTGGTGCAACCGGAAGGGTTTTTGTCATCCGAAGAACTGGCTTTGCTCGATGCGGCTCTCTTGCAAATGGGCAATTCCGATGGCGAAGCTCCCGAGGGAGAAAATCCCACGCCATGACTGTATCGGCCGAGCTCGAATTGCAATCGTTCGTCCTGCTAAGGCTGGGCGAACGGCGATTTGCCGTTTCGGCGGGCCAGATCGCCGAACTTGTTTCCCCGAGCCGGATTTTTCGTTTTCCGCACCGAACACCCAAGCTGGAAGGAGTGATCCTGCGGCGTGGCCGGATTGTTCCGATCTGTGACGTTTCGGAAATGCTGCTCGGGAAACGTCTGACTTCGCGCCGTTTTTACCTGATCGCCGTTCGCAACTACGGACCGCAGAGAGAATGGGTAGCCATGCCGGTCACGGGCGAATGCGAGTTGATCAATGCCGAGATGATCGCCGCAGTGGAATCTGACGCGCCGCATGTCGCAGGATGGCTGTCGCATGGCGGTGAAGTGATCGAAGTCTTGAATCTCGATGCGCTCACGCCTGGCCCCGAGCAAGCGCTAGCGGGATCCGCGGCGGCGGGAAGAGCGGAGGCGCGGCTGTGATTCCCGCCGGGCGTCCCATCAAGATTCTTCTCATCGACAGTAACGTCTACTTTGCGAAGCGCCTCGGCGATGCGTTGAAACGCGAAGGCTTTGAGGTCGTGTCCAGTACGCAAGCGGCTTTCGCGCTCACGACTCTCGAATACGACGCGCCATCGGCCATTCTTTGCGCGACAAATATGCGGGAGATGGGCGCGCTGCAGATTGCAAGAATCATTCACGCGGACTCAAAAAACACGGACCTGCCCATCATCGCGCTTGGCAACGGAACCCAGCGCGCGTTGATGGATTCCTTTCAGGCCGGCTGCGACGACTACATCGACCGCAACCTGCAGCCCGCGGTCATCGCCGCCCACGTGAAGCAGATCCTCGTCAGCAGAACGCAGGGGTTTCAGCCCACTCAGATGCTTGCCCAGTCGGACACCAGCCTAAGCGGCAGCCTGACGCATCACGATCTCACCGGCGTCATGCAGATGTTGGGGCACGCGCACCAGACAGGCGCGTTACACATCAACGCGAGCGACACGGACGGCGTGCTGTTCTACGATGCGGGAGAGATTACGCATGCGGAATGTGGCACTCTCTTCGGTGATGAAGCCGTCATCTACATTTTGAAGAGCTGCGGAAACAGCAATGAAGGCGTCTATAAATTCGCTTACGGGACCACTTCGACACAGCGCACCGTGCTGCGCTCGGCCACTGATCTCATGCTCGATGCCATGCGTGAATTCGACGAAGGAACGCGGGACATGGCGGACAAGGAAGCGCAATGAGCGAAGCGATGACCATTCCACCGCTGGGCGAAACACCGGCCAAGCGGACTCCTACCGTTTATTTTATCGACGATAGCGCCACAATGCGCGAAGTCATCAAGATCGCTTTTCGCCGTGAGAATATAAACGTGATTACCTGTGCCGACGCGGCCTCGGCGTTGGCGCAGTTCCAGCAAAACCGCCCCGACGTGGTGATCACTGACGTGATCATGCCCGATCAGGATGGCTACTCCGTCTGCAGCCAGATCAAACAAAATCCGGAATTCAGCGAAACACCGGTTGTATTGATGTCCGGCGTTGTCAACAAGAGCGTCGCCGACAAGGCGGTTGCGGTGAATGCCGATGAATTGATTCGCAAACCCTTCCAGCCGCAAGAATTGATTGGCAGGGTGAAGAGCCTCCTGGAGCCGAAGAGTGCAGCACCCGCGATGGTCGCTGAACGACCGACGCCCTCTGACGTTTTGACCAATTTTTTCTCGCCGCCTCCCGTTCCGGCAGCGCCCCGCCAGGCTGCGCCTATGCAGCCAGCGATTGCTACACCCGAATCTGCATGGCCAAGAGCGCTTGCCGAGGCGTTTGCGCCGCGGCAACCATTGCAGCCTCAGCACGATCCTCAACACCAGTCTGCTGCCCCAGTTCGGCCTGCTCCGACGTTAGCCGACATCCAGAAACTTCGCGTCGAGATTGCCCGCCTCGACTTGCTCGTCAAGAAGCTGCAAACGGAACTGCAGATCGAGCGGCAATACAACCAGGCTCTGGAAACGCAGATTCGTGTACTTACGGAAGTGAGCTAGCGGCACGAGCGCGGCCCGCTATTTTCTCCCCTCCATCTACGCGCTCCCCGAGGGCAGTTGACGCTCGATGATGGATTCAGTAGCCTCACTTTGCGTACTTCATCTAGGTTTGCATATCTGGTTCGGATCAAGGGAGACCCGCGATGGGCGACAAGAACGATTCCGCTATTTCTCGCCGTGAATTTGCGCGCCGCGCAGCCATTGTTTCCGCGGCTGCGTCGCTGGCACCGTCAAATCTTTTGACTTCGGAGTCTGTCGCCGCACCGCCGCCGGCGCAGCTGCCCGCGAAAGCGCCAAAATTATCGCCGGAAAGCCAAGCCGAGGTCGAATCTCGGATGCAGTCGATCTTTGCCCAGTACGGCAGCCGGCTTTCTGACGCTCAGAAAGCCGATATTCGGCGGCTGGCCACTGAAGCGCAGCCGCTCGATCGCTTGCGTGCGTTTGTGACGGGTAACGGAGACGGGCCGGGGCTTTACCTAAAGCCATTGATGGAGCGGGAAAGAAAGCCCTCGCCGATGCCGGGGAAACCAAAACCGGCAAATCCGCCGAAAAATTCCTGAGGAGCGCCTCGAATGCCTGGCGAAGAGATTTTCTACCTTTCTGTAAGCGAACTCGCAAAACGCATCGAATCGAAGAGACTCTCGCCCGTCGATCTGACGCAGGCCTATCTCGACCGCAGCCAAAAGCTCGGGCCGCGCTTTAACGCCTACGCCCGGTTGACACCAGAGAGGGCCCTCGAACAAGCCAAGGCAGCGGAAAAAGAGATCCAACGCGGCCACTACCGCGGCCCGCTGCACGGCATCCCTTACGCCGCGAAAGACCTGTTGGCCGTGAAAGGGCTTCCGACCACCTGGGGCGCAAAACCTTACGCAAACCAGGTATTGGATTACAACGCTACGGTGATCGAACATCTGAACCGCGTGGGGGCGGTGCTGCTCGGCAAAGCATCCATGATCGAACTCGCCGGCGGGATGGGCTACCGCTTCGCCTCCGCATCCTTGCAGGGCGAGGCTAAGAATCCCTGGGACACCACCTGCTGGACTTGCGGCTCGTCTTCGGGCTCAGGGGCAATCGTCGCTGCGGGTCTGGCTGCGTTTGCGATCGGCACGGAGACTTGGGGTTCCATCATCTGCCCCTCGGCCTTTTGCGGAGTGAGCGGGCTGCGGCCCACCTATGGCCGCGTCAGCCGGTACGGCGCGATGGCGCTTGCCCCTTCGATGGACAAGATCGGCCCGATGGCCCGGAGCGCAGAAGACTGCGCCCGCATCTTTTCCGCGATCGCCGGTCATGACCCAAAGGATCGCGGAACCGTGGCCATCGACAAGGGCGCCTTCACCTATTCGCCGTCCATGGAATTGCGTTCGCGGCCCCTCAAAGTGGGCTGGCTTACCAATGCTTGGAAATCACTAGAACCAGGCGTCGCGAGACCCATCGAAGCCGCCAGCAGGATCCTCAAGAAATACTTTTCAACTGTGAAGGATGCCGCCTTGCCTCCCGGTCCCTGGGAGGAAGCGGGCAACATCATCGTTGCCGTGGAGTGTGCCTCTTCTTTCCGGTCCCTGATTCGCTCCGGGCAAGTGAGCGAACTAACCGATCCGTTGGGGCAAATCGCGGGCTATGTGAACGAGCAGTATTCCGCCACAGACTATCTTCAGGCCCTTAAGGTGAGAGAGATCGCTCAGAAAAAAATGGATTCCTTGTTTGATACATTTGACGTGATCGCGACGGCAGCCCAGCCTGTTCCGGCGACACCACTGACCTTGAATCTGGAGACCGATCTAGCCTTTCCCGATCCTCTCGGAGGCATCGGCAATATCTGCGGGCTTCCGGCAATGTCCGTTCCTTGCGGATTCACGGAGAAAAATCTTCCGGTCGGGCTGCAGTTTGTGGGCAGAGCGGGTGACGATTTTGCGGTCATCCAGGCGGGGCGAACGTTCCAATCGCATACGGACTGGCATAAGAAACATCCGAAGAATCATTAGGAGCCGGCACGCTATCTGAGTCCCCGGAAGCAAGGCTGGCAACTTCAGGCTTCTTTCAAGATTTCATGAACGGCGCGAAGAAGCGCCCAGCGGCTGAACGGTTTCGACAGCAATCGCACCGAGGAGTCGCCCCGCGTAGAGTCCGCGGCGGCCCGTTCGCTGTAACCGGACATATATAGAACGCGAATGTCCGGGCGACACCGCAGAACACGCGCGCTCAACTCCTCGCCGGTCATGCCTGGCATGACCATATCTGTGACGAGCAAATCGATGGCACCGTCGTGCTTCTCTACACTTTTCAGCGCTTCGGCGCCGTCGCGCGCCTCGATCACGGTATATCCGCCGGATTCCAGAAACTCGCGCGCTACTTCGCGCACGTCCTGTTCGTCTTCGGCAAGCAGAATCGTTTCTGTTCCTCTCGGCGCCTCCGGTGTCGCTCGCGTTCCACCAAGGCGCTCTACGGGCTGGTCGACTCGCGGGAGATAAATCTTGAAGGAAGTCCCCCTCCCCAGTTCGCTGTAAACCCATATAAATCCGCCGCTCTGCTTCACAATGCCGTAAACCGTGGCCAGTCCCAGCCCTGTGCCCTTGCCTTGCGCCTTGGTCGTGAAGAAGGGCTCAAAAATGTGTGCCTGGGTTTCCGCATCCATCCCTGTGCCGGTGTCCGAGACCGATAGGAGAACGTATTTCCCCTGCCGGACGATGGGATGTCTTGCGTTATACGTGCTGTCAAGTTCGGAATTTGAGGTCTCAATGAGAAGCCGCCCCCCGCCAGGCATGGCATCCCGGGCGTTGACCGCTAGATTCATAATCACCTGTTCCATCTGGCTGGCGTCCGCGCGGATCGCGCCCAAATCCTCGGAGCCGCGGATGACAAGCTCAATGTCCTCGCCGATTAACCTGGGCAACAGCTTGCCCATTTCTTCTACGACGCCATTTAGATTCATGACGCGCGGCTGCAAGACTTGCATGCGGCTGAATGCCAGAAGCTGGCGGGTCAGAGCGGAAGCGCGATCCACAGCGCGGTCGATCTGTTCAATTTTTCTCGAGGAGGGTTCCGAAGGGGGGAGGACATTGAGGAGAAGTTCTGCGTGTCCTTTGATTACCATCAGGAGATTGTTGAAATCATGGGCTACGCCGCCCGCCAGGCGCCCCACTGCTTCCATTTTTTGGGACTGGCGAAGCTGCTGTTCGAGATGATGGCGTTCGCTCAAGTCCTGGGCTACCACAAGACGGACTTGCCTTCCTGCGTATTCTAATTGGTGGGACGTGATTTCGACTTCGATGTTCTTGCCGTCCTTTGTCCGGTGTTTCCAATTGCCTTGATAGCGCCCGACTCCGTTCCAATTCTTGAAATGGTCGAGATACTTTATTTTTTCTTCTTCGGTGCGAATGTCGAGGACCGTCATGGCCTTGAATTCATCCTGCGAATAACCGTACTGGCGGACTGCCGCATCATTCACTTCAACAAAGCGCTGCGTGTCATTGTCCTGAACCCATGTGGGAAGGGGGTTGTAACTGAAGAGCAGCCGGAACATCTCTTCGTTCTTGCGAAGTGCATCTTCCGAGCGGCGTCGCTCGATTGCGAGAGCGATATGACCACCGACGGAGCTCAGAAATTCCAAATCGCGAATGTCGTACGCGTTTTCATTTTGGTAATGCTGGACGACCAGGACACCGATGGTTGCGGTGGGTGTTCTCAGAGGAACGCCGAGCCACGAAGGCGACGGCGACCCAACGAGCTCGACTTCGCCTTCGGCCGCGAGCCGGTCGAATTCGTCCTGAGGAATCAGCATTGGAGATCCCGAGCGGAAAACAAACGCGGTGCAGCTGCGTCCTACCTTTTGCGGTGCAGGCGCCGCGTCGACCTCGTCGGCAAAAAATGGAAAGGTAAACGTATCCGCCTCCTGATCATGGAGGGCCACGAAGCAATTTTCCGCGTAAACAACTTTTTTCAGTGCCAGATGGATGCCGTGCAACAGCTCATCCAGGTTTGCAGTTTGGTTGAGTGTATGTACGATCTCGGAGATGACCTGACGCTCCGCTTCCATCCGGTGAAGATCAGTGATATCCCGAAAACTAAAGACAATGCCGTTCAACTCAGGCAGGTTGGTATAATCACGGGCCGTGGCATCAAACCAGCGCCAAGTTCCTTCTTTGCTTTGGAGGCGGCAGCGTCTGCCAAACTTCCCGTGCTGGCTGACCGCCAGATCGCAAAGGCATTCGCGAGTTCCCTCGGCATCGCTTGCGTGAACCAGGTCAAATATCGATTTTCCGACAAGATCTTCGGTGAGGTGCCCAAGCACACGGGTAAATCCAGTGCTTGCAAATTGAATGATTCCGTCAGAGTTGAGAATCGTGATCAGTTCTTGGACAGAGTCCAACAGTACGGAAAGTTGCTCCGGGCCAATGACGGTCCCCTGCGCGAAGGTGGCACGTTGGTGCATGTAGTGGCTGCTCGCGACACCCGCCTGCGCAAGACTGCGCAGCGCGCGAGGGTGACTTCTGCATCCTCCGTTCGGAACTAATGTTCTAAACTGACCCTGAAACTAGAGAACTACCTAGCTATATTTAATTTTACGGAATCTTAGCTTCGCGGGGAGCCGGTATACACAGGCATGTCGCGAAATGATGACTATCCGCGAGGACGCGCGTACGGCGGAGGACGGACGCCTTTTTCTCACACTCCCCCGCGTGTTACGCTCCCTCGGTTCGAATCATCGGCGGCAATATACTTGAAACTACGGATCTAAACATCCTGAGGAGGCGAACCCGCTATGCACGATACTTGGAAAGACATGTTCGTTATTGGACTTCCCCTGGCGGAAAAGATCCTTCGGCCGATCATCGTTTATGCCTTCCTGGTGGTTAGCCTCCGGCTTTCCGGGAAGCGTGAACTCGTTCAGCTCAATCCATTCGACCTGGTCGTCTTGCTCACCCTTTCGAATACGGTGCAGAACGCCATCATCGGCGAAGACAACAGTGTCCTGGGTGGAATCATCGGCGCTACTTCCCTGCTCGTCACAAACTATCTCGTCGTTCGCTTTCTCTACGATCACAGGAAACTCGACCAGTTGGTCGAAGGCAGAGCCGACGTTTTGGTCTCGGGCGGCAAGGTGC
>Ga0209648_10002230_pt1 | contig 15988 bp, 10 predicted proteins | sample GraSoi2013_115cm_FD_185830 | JGI IMG/M metagenome (GOLD analysis project Ga0209648, IMG submission 185830) | Grasslands soil microbial communities from the Angelo Coastal Reserve, California, USA - Sample 9_17_2013_115cm (SPAdes) (version 2) | ecosystem: Environmental > Terrestrial > Soil >...
AAGACATCGTCGACGAATTCGACGCCCTTGCCGCGCTCGACCGGCTCCATCTTGATGCGGCAGACGCCAAACTGGCCGTGACCGCCGGACTGTTTCTTGTGCTTGCCTTCGACGTCGGCTTTGCCGCGGATGGTTTCGCGGTACGGGACTTTGGGCGGCTTCAAAGTGAGATCGACGTGATAGCGCTTATGGAGCTTTGCAACGACGACTTCGATGTGCTGCTGGCCCGAACCAGCAAGCAGGAATTCCTTGGTTTGCGGGTCGCGGGAAAAACGAAGCGCGGGATCTTCCTCAAGAATTTTATGGATGGAGACGCCGATTTTGTCTTCATCAGCGCGGGTTTTCGGCTCAATGGCAAAAGTGATGGAAGGCTCGGGAAGCTGCGCGGGTGAATAATAGATGGGCGAAGCTTTGTCGCCGAGAGTTTCGCCGGTGGTGGTTTCCTTCAGCTTGGCGATGGCGCCGATGTCTCCCGCGTGAAGCTCGCCAACTTCGGTGAGCTGCTTGCCTTGAATGACCTGGATGTGCTGGAAGCGTTCCGGAAGGTTGCGATTGTAATTGATGAGCGTGGCGTCATTTTTCAGCACGCCGCTCTTTACCTTGAAGTAGTTGATGCGGCCCGCGAAAGGATCGGAAAGAGTTTTGAAGACAAAGATGGAAAGCGGCTGGCTGTCATCGTACTTGCGCTCAAGGCGGTCGCCCTTGCCGCCGGGGTCTTTGAAGCCGACCTGGGCGTGCTCATCGGGGTGCGGGAAAACGTCAGCAAGAAAAGTGAGCAAGCTGGCGGTGCCGATATTGTGCAGCGCGGAGGTCATCAGGACGGGGAAGATTTTTTCGGCCACGATGGCTTTGCGAACGGCAGGGATGAGGTCGTGGATGGGGATAGTGCCTTCGCGGAAAAATTCCTCCATCATTTCGTCGTCGCCTTCGGCGATCATTTCAACAAGTTTTTCGTGAGCTTCCTTAGCGTCATCAGCAAGAGCGGCGGGGATTTCCTCGATCGACGGCTTGCCGTCACCGTCGGGAGTGTAGATGTGCGCTTTCATGGCCACGAGATCAACGACGCCTCGGAATCCTTTTTCGCTGCCGATGGGCATCTGCAGGGAGACCACGTTGCGGCCGAAAACCTCCTGGAGCGATTCCATGGAGCGTTCGAAACTGGAGAGTTCGCGGTCCATCCAGGTGAGCACGAAGGCGCGGGGAATGTCGTACTCCGTACAATAATCCCAAACTTTTTCAGTAGTGACTTGCGAGCCGACGTGGGCGTCAACGGCGATGAGCGCGGCATCAGCGGCGATGAGCGAGGCTTTGGCTTCGGTGATGAAAGTCGAATAGCCGGGGAGATCGATGAAATTGATTTTGACTTTTTCGGAGGAACCGGAAGGTCCAGTGGGAGTGGCGGACCACTCGGCATGAGCCAGTCCCGTTTGAATGGAGATTTTCCGGGAGATTTCTTCTTCGTCCCAGTCGGTGGTGGTGCTGCCTTCCGCAATTTTTCCCCAGCGCGGGGTCATGCCCGCGGTGTAGAGCAACGACGACACCAGTTGCGTCTTGCCGGTGCCGCCGTGGCCTACAATGCCAACGTTTCGGATGTCCTTGGTGAGATAGCTCTTCATAAAAAACCTCCATAGGCGAGAACCGTCCTGAAGGATTCAGGCGCAGACCTGAGCCGGCAAGTTGAAACTGAGGGAGGAGAACGCGGCCGCTGCACCTGGGTCCCGTGGGGGCGGGGCCGAAGGTCTGACGAACAATCCCTGGTCCGGTCTCCTGACGAAGCGGATGCTAGCACAGGGAAGGGAACGGAGCAACGCGATGGACGGAGAATTCTCTTCTTGACAATGGGTCTTTGGGATTCGAGAAAGTCGCTCCGCTCTCAGGGAAAAAATACCGGGACTAGTACCCGCAACGACTGAAAGGATTTTCGTGATTCTGCTCTTGTCCATTGACAACAGAGGACTTAGCAAGAGAACGCGTTTCTTGAGGCACGGCGTTCGACTTGCATACCGAGAAAGAGGGGCTTTGCGTCAGCCGGCAAACAAGAGGCGAGACGCGAGAATTTTTCGGGGCGACTAGAGCGGGGGCCGTCTCCGCCACAGGTCGAACCGAATATGCACGAGATCGAGGAGAAAAACAATGGCGGAACAATTCGAAGAAAATGAGAACACAAAAGAAACAGGTTTTGCGGCGTGGGGCCTGAATCGTTGGCTCTTAGTGGCGAGCGTGGCGCTGCTTGTGGTCGCCGGGATAGCGATGGGCTACGGTTACCGGCAGCAAATCCTGGCCGATCATTTGACAGCGCAGCAGTCCATGGCCAACGCGACGATTAACGAAATGCAAGGGCAGCTGAACACGGTTACGGCGAAGCTCAATGAGGTGACCGCAGCGCAGCAAGCGGCTGCCGAAGCGCAAGCCAAACAAGCAGCAGCCCGCGCGAATGGGAAGACTGGGGGCGGGAAGGGAACCTCCGCGGCAAGCACGCGGCTGAAAGAGCTCCAGGCACGAATCGACGACCAACAGAAACAATTGAAAGATACGCAGGACCTGGTGGCCAAGAACCGCGCCGACCTGGAAGGGAGTCTGAGTTCAACAAAAGATGAATTGAACGGCTCCATCGCCAAGACCCATGAGGAATTGGTAGTGCTGCAGAAGCGTGGCGAGCGGAACTATTTCGAATTTGACCTCACGAAATCCAAGCAGTTCCAGCGCTTCGGACCGCTTACTCTCTCCTTGCGCAGGGCCGACGCGAAGCACATGAATTACGACATGTCGATGGTTGTTGACGACAATCAACTAAGCAAGAAAAGAGTGAATCTCTTCGAGCCGATCTGGATCCATACGGAGAATGAATCTCAGCCGGTGCAAGTGGTGGTGAACAAGATCAGCAAAAACTCCGTTCATGGGTACATTAGCGCGCCGAAATACAGGCCGTCGGAACTTGCCGTAAGCAGCACGGCGGCCCCAGCAACCATGACACCCGCTGTGGAGCACCCCCAACCGCCTGCTCAGAATCCGGAGATTCCGAAGCAGCCCGACCAACCCGAATAGATAGCTATCGAGCGAATTCGGCAGGGTGCCGCTCTCGGCGCCCTGCCGTTTTTTTTTGCGACTTCGTTAATACGTTCTCCGCCGTTTGGCAATGACTCACGACGCTGGGTCGAGAGTGGCTTTGAGGGAAGTCTTGCTGGACTTTAGAACTTCGAGGGTGCGGCGCCAGTCGGCGTGGCCGGGGAATTTCAGGACGATAGCATGGGACCCGATAGTAAGTTTCAGCAAGGCTGGCGTATTGCCGTGAAATTTGTCGTCCACGAAGATTTCCGCGCCGTCCGGGTCGGAAGAAATGGAAACGGTGCCGACGGCGTCGAACGCCGCGGACAACGAGGCATTGGAGCTCGAATTCGCGGAGGAATCTACATTTTCACTGGGGCTCGCACGGCCTGTCTCGGAAGTGGAAGTTTTCTCCATTAGGGGCACAGCATTGGGATAAAAACGGCGGAGAACTTCGAGAAGATCCGTGGCGCTGAGAGCGAAACCGATGCCAGAGACATTTTTCTTGATGAGTTTTTGAGTGTTGATGCCGATGACTTCGCCGCGGGAGTTGAGCAGCGGCCCGCCGCTGTTGCCGGGATTGATGGGCGTGTCCGTCTGAATCCAGGTGCCCGGGCCAACATCGGGAAATTGTCCGACGGCGCTGACGATGCCTTTCGTGACGCTGAAGAGCATGGCATCGCCGGGGTTGCCGATGGCGAGCACGTTTTCCCCTTGGCGGATGGTGGAGGCGTCAGCGAGTTTGAGATGCGGGAGTTCGCTCTCGCCTGCGCTGACCGCAACTTTGACCAGCGCGATGTCGAGGTCCGGATCGATGTACACAACTCTGCCTTCAAACTCACGGCCGGCGGAGAGCAGCGTGTGCAGTGTTTCTTCTCCGCGGGCGAGATGGGCATTGGTGACGATCACCCCGGTGCCGGTGACAAAAAACCCCGAGCCGGACTTGTCCGATGCTTTCAGATAGACCACGGCTGGCTTGGACCGGCGAACGAGTTCTTCGAGAGACAGCTCGGGTGCCAATGCAATGCTCGAATCAAAGACTTTTGCAGTAATGCCGCCGGTGAAGGTTTCGGAGATGGCTTTCAGTTCGACTTCGAAATGATCGGACTTGAAGAGCCAGTATTCGCCACGGTTGCGGCCATTCAGGGAAATCCAGTTCATGGGGCCTTCGGTGAGTTTGATTTCCCTGCTGGCGTAGCCGGCGAGGCTGACTCGCGCGACGATGGGATGCTCGAGACGCGAGCCCATGGACGTCCTTGTTTTGTGAAAATAGCCGCCAGGAAAATCCTTTTCAAGGGGAGTAGTGCCGATGATTACGCCATCGAGTTCCACGGTGGCACCCGACGGGTTACTCGTGATTTGCAATTTGTCAGCAAGGACGCGGGCTGGACAAGCGAGTACAACCAAGGCAGCGCAGCAAACGAATTCCAATCGGGAAGCCATGAGCGGACCTCGCTGGGAGGATGGACCCTTCCATAGCTTACCATAGCGTTATCTAACCGTACTAGAAAAAGAACTAGTCTAAATTAGACTAGTCTAGCTGGCAGCTATTCCCTGGCTTTGCGTCAGGGTTTCTTCTTGTAACCATCGCAGGAGAGGACTGGGAGGCGTGGATACTTCGGGAAGGTGGGGTCGGTGAGAGAGAGTTCGCATAGGATGAAGACCGAACCGTGAGTAGATTCGATGCTGCGGTTGTGAATACAGTCAACGCAGAGGCCGGCGGGAATGCGCCGGTCCTCCGCACCTTTTTTCTCATCCATAAATCCAGCATATCGCAAGAGGCCGCACTCACGGACGCAGGAGTCGGTCGCGGCTTCGGATATGGCCCGGATGCCAAACAATGAAACACCAATTGAGGTAGAATCGCCCTAATCTCGAAACCGAATGTGAGAGAGTCTCTTCCGAGGCCTTATCCACGGGGAGCGGTTCGATGAACAAAGAAGAAGTGCGGGAAAGAATAGAGGAGATAGGCATCGTTCCCGCGATTCGGGTATCTTCCACCGAGGAGGCAAGATTTGCTGCTGCCGCGGTTTCAGCTGGTGGAATTCCCATCGTGGAAATCACCATGACGGTACCCGAAGCGTGCGAATTGATCCAGGACATGGTGACTAACGTCCCGGACATGATTGTGGGGGCAGGTACGGTCTTGGACCCGGTAACGGCTCGACGTTGCTTGGAAGCTGGTGCACATTTCTTGACGAGTCCTGGGCTGGACCTCAGCATCGTGGAACTGGCGAGCAAGGCGAATATCGTGACCATGCCCGGGGCATTGACACCCAGCGAAGTCACGGCAGCCTGGAGAGAGGGCGTTGATTTCATCAAAGTGTTCCCCTGCGCACAGGTCGGGGGCGCGAGTTATATTCGGGCTCTGAAGGGACCTTTCCCAAATGCGGCGTTGGTGGCGGCGGGTGGCGTGACACAACAGACGGCGTCCGATTTGATTCGTGCCGGCGCCACGGCGCTGGGCATCGGCGGGGAGTTAATCCCCCACGAAGCGGTCCGCCGTCGCCGCGCAGAACAGATTGTTGAATTGGCGCGAAGGTTTCTCCATATTGTGCGGGAAGCGCGCAAGCTGGCGCCCCCTGCGAAAGAGTTTGTCGCGCACCGCTGAATCAAGAACGATCGGCCGAAGTCGAATCAGATCCGAGCTTGCTTAACTTCCAGAAGATTCCTCCGCAAAATCGCCTTCCGGCGCCGGCAGATTGTCGCCTTCCCTCGCAAACCAAACATACAACGTCGGGAGCAAGAAGACGCTCAAGGCCAGGGCACCAATCAGACCGCCGACGATAACAATGGCGAATGGGCGCTGCGAATCCGAGCCAATGCCGCGAGACAGTGCGGCCGGCAAAAGGCCAAGGGTGGCAACGAGCATGGTCATCATAATGGGACGAAGCCGGAGCACCGCTCCGTCGACCGCAGCGTTTTCGATCGAGTGACCTCGCGCGCGCAGTTGATTGATGTATTCCAGCATGATAACTCCGGTTTGCACCGAGACACCGAAAAGCGCCAGGAATCCGACACCGGAAGAAACGCTGAAGTGTGTGCCCGTAAACAGGAGAGCGAGCAATCCGCCGATCGGCGCCATCGCCACGTTGCCGAGAAGAAGAAGCGCCCATTTGAAGGACCGAAACATGGTGTAAAGGATCCCAAAAATCACCAGCAGGGTTAATGGCACGATAACAAGAAGCCGGGCTTCAGCGCGCTTTTCACTTTCGTACTCGCCCGCCCAGTCGATATGATACCCGCGCGGCAGTTGGACCTTTGCGTTTACCCTTTGAATTGCCTCCTCGACGGCTCCGCCAAGGTCGCGTCCGCGCACGCTATACTTGATAGCGATATATCTTTCATTTCCTTCGCGGTAGATTTCCGAGGCGCCTTCCCGTTCTTCGATTTTGCAAAGCTGCGCGAGCGAAACGCGCTCCCCGGATGGTGATAGCAAACGAATGCTCTCAATGGCTTCCCTGGTATTTCGGAATTGTGGAAGGTAGCGTATAACCAGGTCGTATCGCCGCTCACCTTGCAAAATCTGAGTAAAAGCCGTGCCGCCAACTGCAGTCTGGACGGCATCTTGCACATCCGCGACGTTGATTTGATGGCGCGCCGCTTGCACACGGTCCACCGCGACGTCGAGATTGGGCTGTCCGAGAACTCGAAAGACTCCGAGATCCTCAATTCCCTTCACTTGGCGCATGACATTGACGATCTGATCCGCCATGCCATCGAGAGTCTTGAGGTCGTCACCGTAAATCTTCACGGCCAGTTCACCTTTTACCCCGCTGACCGCTTCTTCCATATTGTCCGAAATGGGCTGGGAAAAATTCCAGATCACGCCGGGAATTTTGTCCAGTTCACGCTGCATGGCGGCGATCACTCTTTCCTTGTCCTCGTGGAAAACAGGCCGCCACTTTTCTTTCAGCTTCAAGTCGACGAAGTATTCGGTATTGAAGAAGCCCGTAGTGTCCGTTCCGTCATCGGGGCGTCCGACCTGACTGGTGCATTGCGTGACCTCGGGAAAAGAGCAAAGAAGAACGCGCGCCTGGTTCGCCAGCCGTGTGCCTTCAGTAGGTCCGGTGCTGGGCGCCAGCGTGCCGCGCACCCACAGCGCGCCCTCATCCAGGTGCGGCAGAAACTCAGAGCCGATGACTCCGCCGACGGTGAGATAAATGGTGGCGGCAAAGCTCACGGCCGCCACACCCACCGTCACCAACCGGTGCTCGACTGCCCATCGCACAGCCCGGCGATAATGTATTTTCAAGAATTCCATTACTGGATTACGCCATTCGCTAACGCCTTTGCTGAACAACACGCTGGATAGGACCGGAGCAAGAAACATGGAAAATAGGAGCGCGCCGAGAAGTGCAAAAGCCACCGTCCAGGCCATTGGATGAAACAGACGTCCCTCCACGCGTTGCAGGGTGAAGATTGGCAAGTAAGCGGTAATGATGATGGCGATGGCATAGAAGACGGGGCGCTGCACTTCGTGGGCGGCCTCACGGATGCGTTCCATCGGTGTTTTGTAGGTGTTACCGCCGTGGCTCATGTGCCGGACGATGTTCTCCACCATGACTACCGCGCCGTCCACAACCATTCCGAAATCCAACGCGCCAAGAGACAGCAAGTTTGCAGGAATGCCCTTCAGCTTTAGACAGGTGGCCGCAAACAATAAAGCGAACGGCACAGTCAGGGCGACGATAATGGCTCCGCGCACATTGCCGAGGAAAAGAAAGAGAATGATCACCACCAGAATGATGCCTTCCGTGAGATTGTGCAGCACGGTATGGGTCGTGTAGCGGACCAAGTCGCTGCGGTCAATAAACGGAACGACTTTCACGCCCGGAGGCAAGATTTGCTCGTTCAGTTCCTTGACCTTCGCGTGGATTCCGGCGAGGACCTCGTCGGCATTTGCGCCTTTGCGCAAAAGCACGATGCCCGAAACCACATCGTCGTTATCGACGATGGTGCCATCTTCCCGGTGAATCGCCCTGGCGAACTGGCCGAGCCGGATCTTGGGACCTTGCGAAACGGCGGCGATATCCTTAACGCGCAGCGGCGTGCCGCTTTTGGTCACAATGACGGTGTTTTCGATATCACGAACGTTCTTGACGAGTCCCACTTCCCGAACATTTATCTGCTGGAGGCCGGCTTCGATGAAGCTGCCGCCCGCGTTGGCGTTGTTGTTTGTGAGCTGCTGTTCCACCTGGGCGAGGCTCAGTCCGTAGGCGATCAGTTTATTGGGATCAATGCGAACCTGATATTCGCGCGTCGGTCCACCAAAGCTGGCGACATCGACGACATTGGGGACAGACTTGAAGTTCTTTTCGATCACCCAATCCTCGATGGACTTCAACTCCATCACGTCGTAGTTCGGATTCGTGCTTTTCAGGGTAAAAAAATAGATTTGTCCGACAGGACTCCAGTCCGTACCCATCTGTGGCACAACGCCCGTAGGCAAAGTCACCTGCGCAAGCCGTTCGAGAACTCGCTCGCGGTTCCAGGCGTTCTCCTCTTCATCATCGAAAATCAGCTTCAGGTCCGAAAGGCCGAAGAGAGAAAACGAGCGCAAATGGACGACATGGGGGATTCCGTTCATCACAACTTCCAGTGGAATCGTGACCTGCTGCTCGATCTGTTCCGCGGAGATTCCCGGCCACTGGGTGATGATCTCGACGTAGTTGTTGGCCACGTCGGGATACGCTTCTACAGGAAGCTGATGGAAAGAAACCGCACCCCAGGCGAGCAACAGAATTGCTCCGCCGATAACTAGAAGGCGGTTCTCCAACGGAAAATCAACAAGTTTGTGAAGCATCTACTGCTCCACCGTGTTCTGGAACACCAGGGCGTTCTGAACCACTTGCTGGCCCGGCTGCATACCTGACACGATTTCTTGCATGTTGTTCGGAAGCATTTGACCGACAGTAACCTCGGCGCGCCGGAACTTCTTGTCGCCAGCCGGCATGTAGACCCAGTTGCGATCGTGCAAATGCAAAATGGCGGTAGCCGGAACGGCCGCACGCGTTTCCTTCTTCTGCCCGTGAAAGGTCGCGGTAACGAACATGCCCACGCGCATCAGTCCGGGGTTGCGCACCTCGATGCGCACCTTGGCGGTACGAAGCGTTGGATCGAGGACGGGAAGCACATTGCTGATGCGGCCGGTAAACGCTTGGTTGGGGTAAGCATTCAGGTGGATTTCCGCTGTTTCGCCGACGTGCACGCTAGCGAGGTCATTTTCGTAAACATCGCAGAGAATCCATACATAGCTTAGATCGGAAATGGTGAACGGATTAGGTGAACCCAGACCTGCCACACCCGAAGCATTCGTGACCTGCTGATCGGTAATCACCCCCGAAACCGGGGCGCGAACATCCACTATTGCGGCCGGGTGATCGACATTACCCCCCAGGACGTGAATCCGTTCGGTGGTGTTCTCCACGTCCACCTGGGCTTTGTTCTCGACGTCTTCCGCCGTTTGGAAATCATTCAGAGAAATGGCTCCCTTGTCGTAGAGGAGTTTGGCGCGCTCGAACTGTATTCGCGCGAGTTTTGCGTCAGCGACGGCCTTGCGGTAATCAGAAAATGCGGCGGACATGTCCGCGCTTTGCAGGCGGAGGAGGAGTTGACCTTTTTGCACCGTGTCGCCGAGGCGCGCGTGAACCTCTACCACGCGGCCAGTGGCAATCGAGATGACAGGAACGCTTCGCGAGATGTCCGGACTGACTGTTCCCGTTACCGTCAACTGAGCCGTAGAATCATGCGCCACCGCCGTGGCCAGCGGGAACTGCTCAGGATGAGCCACCTGTATGAAGTTCGCATCTCCTTCTTGGTCGACTTTCGCCGGCGGCGGAGCCTCTGCTTTAGGATCGCCCTTGCTATCGCCGCAGCCCGCGAGGAATCCAGCCAGGCTGAGAAATAAGATCGTTGTTCGGAAGCCCGCGACTCTCATTGGATGACCTCACGCCCTGCCGCCAGGTTCAATTGGTTTGTCGCGCTCAAATAGGAAGCCACCAGATTCAAGTAGTTGACTTCCACGGTCCGGTATTCGGCCTGCGAGTTAAGAAAATCGAGGAGTGATGCAGCGCCATGTTCGTAGGAAAACGCAATCGTGTCCCGCACTCTCGAGGCCATCTCCAAATACCGGTCTTTATAGGGCTGCAGGAGCGTCAGCGTGCTCGTCACCGTGGCATAAGCGGAATCCACGTCGCTGAACACTTGTGCCTTCATCGCTTCCGCTAGTTTTGCGCTCCGGTCGATGTCCAATTGTGTCCGCAGCTTTTCTCCCTGGTTGCGGTCGAAGATGCGCAACGGGATGCTGACGCTGGCCCCGACCGTGTTGATCCCGAAGGGGTTGTTGTTCGATGAGTTGTGCGTATACCAGGAGCTAAAAGTTGGATCGGTTGAACCGTTGGCAACCGCGAGCTGGTGGTCGGTCTTGGCCTTGTCTATGGATTGCAGCGCCGCCCTCAAATCCGGGCGGGCATCAAGCGCCGCCTTACGAACCTCGTCCAGAGGCGCGATCTGAGTGGAAAAGTCGAAGGGACCGGTAACGTCGAATTGGTCCACCGGTGTGCGGTCATTCAGGAGCATGAGAAGCAGGATCTTCGCAGTTTCCAAACTCTCTTCCGCCATTTGCAAGTCGGACTCATATTGCACTCGTTGAAGCTCTAGCCGGTCCAAATCCACTCGGGAAATCGCGCCGGCTTGGAAGCGCTCGCGATTTACTTCCAGGACACCGTCGTAATAGGAAATATTTTCCTTCGCGAGGTCAAGAATCGCCTTTTCTTGCAGAGCCTGTACGAAGTCCATCCGCAAAGTAAACAGAAGCGTCCTCTGAAGGTCAGCCTGGCCGGAAACGGCGACTCGTGTGGCCTTCTGAGCGCTTTCGAGCCGCAGTTCGCGCTTGCGTCGACGCTCGTGCAAATAGCTAATGCCCGGTGTTTCATAGGTGCCGGCCAACGGCCGCCAGACACTATTATGAGGAGTGATCTGGGTTCCATCCGCCGTCAGAGTGAGACTCGGATTCGGACGAAGGAACGCGGTGATCTCCTGCGCCTTGGACTCGTCGATTCCAATTTGTCCCGCGCGCAGCGTCGGATTGTTCTGCTCGAACCGTTGGCGCACTTGCTCCCAGGTCAAAGATGTTGAGGCTGGCGCGGGCGTTTGGGCCAGCGCTCGACAGGGGAGCATCGCAAGTACTGCAAAGTACTTCCAGAGATGTTTCTTCATGTTTGCTCAAACTCCAAGGTAAAGTTAGGCCCGCTCTCGAGGGCTGCGCCAAAGGAGAAAAATTCAGAGACAAGGGCACCTGGCTTCATTGACCTTCTCCAAGAACATCGTCTGCTGATGGGAAGACGTGCTGGTTCAGGCGAGCGGGGCGGGTGGCGCACGCCCGTGGAGGCGATCGCAAAGGATCTTGGCCGCGGAAATGACTTTCGCACGGTCAACTGGCCTTCGAACGGACGGCAAAGCGTGATCAAAACTGGCGAGGGCTGAATCCACCAGGAATACTGCGGAGATCGAGTGGCCGGAGATGGAAGGAAGGGAAATCCCCGACACCGGTACAATTCGCGCGGATTTGTTGTCCTCGATCGCGATTTCCTGGTCATGCAAATCATCGGTCATGGAGATAACAAAAAATAGAATGATCAAGGCGCAGCTCATCGCCACGATCTTCCGCCAATTTCTGGATGGCCCTTCGGCGCGGGCCGACGTGCGAGACAGGCTTCCGCATAGCAATCCTATTCCAACGATTGCCACGCACACCCAGACGAGATTAAGCGCCAGTTCCATGATTTCTAGTTTATCGTATGCGACCCGCCGTCCAGTTGCAACCCTTCCTCGACCCCGCCGAGTTGACTAAGAGCGCACCGCTTAAAGCCAGGCGCAGCCCTAATCTGGTGTTGGGCCGGATGAACGCGGGGAGGAGGCCCCGACTGGCGTGGAGCTTGTGGGCTTGGCGAAGCGGGAATCATCAATGGGCACGTCGATCTCGATTTTTTCAGCGGTAAGCGTCTGCTTGATATCTGTTCCCGGGCTGCCCTGGTCGATTCGGAAAGGATATTTTAGGCCCTGGATCTCGCGGAAGTCCGAGAAGAAGGACTCCCAGGGAACTTCCTGGTCTCCGGTCTTCCGCACGCCGTCCCACTTCAAAAGTAGAAACGATAAAGCATCAATAAAGTAATAACGAACATCTCCGTTCTTGTTTGTCAATTTCAGCCGGTAGACGGGCTTGTCGTCCAGTTTTTCTTTCCCCACCAGTTCGATCTGGTTGCCCTTGGCCTTGTAGTCCACCAGGGGTCCGTCAAAGTCAGATTCATCGGAGATGTTCTTGAGATCTTCAGGAGGCAGCGGTTGGACGTCTTTGGTTTCCGCGAAGGGGTTGATCATCCAGCCGGAGGACTTGCCATCGTAAATACGGATGAATTTTTGTCCATCGACGGAAATTTCGACGTGCATTTTCAGGGGACGCTTGAGCTCCACTACGAATGTGCCTTCCATGCCCTGCGTGAAGGAGACGTGCCCGCTAATGCGTTGGGATTGCACGGCTTTAATCTTTTCGATTCCGCCGCGTGCATCGAGCGCTTTCTTGACGATTTCGTCGGCGGATTGAGCAGACGCGGCCCGCGGCAAGAACAAGAGTAGAGTGATGAAGAGTAATCCGGATTTCATGGGTGACTCGCTGGCCGCTTGTTAAGACTGAAGCTGGCGCCAGATTCATCCTAGGAGTAGAAGCGTTTTCGGTCAAATGCGTTGCCAGGCGGAGAGTCGCATCCGGTACCTTTGTGTTGTAAAGTTTGCAAAACAATTCTCACTTAGACTTGGGGGCGTGTAGATTTAGCAGCACCGAAAGACGGGGATAAGAATCGCTCTAAGGAATCGGAGAAACAGGCCTATGAAATCGCGAGCCACGACTGGTGGTTTTCTTCTGATTTGCTTTGGTTTTTGTGCGGGCGCATGGTGCCAGCAAGAGCCTGCCGGAGAGGGGCGGCCCATCACGCCAGCCGGTACGCTGGTGATCGATGCCGCCGCGCATTTGCCGGCTGTCGGTGCCATGCCCATGACGATGCTTCGCAGCCTGGATGCTCTGGGACATGACGGCAAGGGCCGCTATCTCCTGGTCGTCAACAGCGGGTACGGAGTCCAGTTCAGCGCGGACACCAACACAGCCCAGCAATCGATTGCCGTGATCGACCTAAATGCAAGCCCCGAGCCACTGGTGATTCAAAATGTCTACTTTCCGACGCCGCAAAGCGCGAACGTCGGCCTGGCTTTTTCTCCCACTGTGGGCGCTGACGGAAATTTTGAAATGTACGTTGCCGGCGGATTCGAAAACAAAGTTTGGATTTTTCGCTTCGATCCGAAAGCTGCGGCGCCCGTGCAGCCGGGATCACCTGGGCCAGATACGAAAGTGCAAGCGCCCTCCTTCGAACTCGCCAAACGCGGCGAAGTTTCGCCTAAGGATTACAACAAAGGCAAGGCCGCTCTCTACCCAACAGGGTTGGGTGTAACACCGGACGGGAGCACGCTGGTGACCGCCAACAATCTGGGAGATAGCGTGACGATCGTTCGCGGTGTTCGCGGCACTCGGCGCTTGGAGAGAGTGGATTTGCATCATCCCGGAAAGCTCAGCGAAAACATTTATCCCTACGACGTGGTGGTGCTGGGCAGCGGCAAGAATGCGCGTGCGTACGTGTCCTGCTGGAATGATTCGTCCGTGGCGGTCGTACCGCTGAGTGGCAAGAACGTTGTGCGAGGCTACATTGCGGTCGACCGGCATCCGACGGCCATGATGCCGAATGCCGCGGGGACGCGGCTTTTTGTTGCCAATTCGAATGCCGACAGCGTCTCGGTGATTGACACGTCGACGGACCAGGAGATCGAGCGCATTGACGTGCGGCTGGCGGAGGATGCTCTGCCCGGAGCCAGTCCCGAAGGGCTGGCGCTTAGCGACGACGAACAGACTCTGTACGTCGCGAACGCCCACAGCAACGCCGTCGCGGTTGTGCTGCTCTCCGACAGAACGCGCAGCAAGAAAAAAGCGGACAAAATGATCAGCGTTCCAAAATCGAAGGTCCTGGGATTTATTCCCACCGGCCAGTACCCCTCCGCGGTTGCTTTCGCGGACGGCAAGCTCTTCATCGGAAATGGCAAAGGTACGGGATTCGAACCATCCTCGATGCGCGTGAGCAATAACGGCCGCACACCGAATCCCCCCAACGATGCTTTTCCTCCGAATGAAAAAAAGAATCGCCAGGGCGGGCAGTACAGCGGCTCGATTGTTTCAGGAAACATCAGCGTGGTCGCGTTGCCCGATCTGCCGCAGCTCTCGCGATACACCCAGCAAACTTTGCAGAATGACGGCTTGATGGGATTCGCGCCCGCGAAACTTTTTCCAGGACCAAACCCCATCAAGCACGTCATCTACATCATTAAGGAAAACCGCACCTACGACCAGGTCTTTGGCGACGTGAAAGCATCCGGCGACGGAACAGCCGCGGATGGTGAGCCCGCCTTCGCCATTTTCGGCAACGGTGCAACCGCGCAACGGCCGGACGGGACGCCGCAAACGGTGACGCCCAATCATCATGCCCTGGCGCAGCGCTTCGGCTTGTTTGACCGCTTCTTCGTAAATTCCGAAGCCAGCCCCGACGGCCACAACTGGGCCACTGCTGCCTTCTCGAACGATTACGTGGACAAGGCATTTCGCTGGAACTATTCCGACCGAGGACGCACGTACGATTTTGAAGGCTATAACCGGCTGCCGGATTACGAGCCGCCAGGCGATTTGCAAGTCGAGAAGTTCAACGGCGATGTATTGGCAGCTTTGACGGATGTGCTCGAAACGCATCTTCCCTATCACCAGGGCTTCACCGATGTCGGTGAACCGAAAACCTTGTATCTCTGGGACGCTGCCGTGCGCGCGGGATTGACCTACCGCAACTACGGAGAATTCGTAACGGTGATATCGACAAAAGACGTGGAAGCAGCGGGGCAAAAACGCAAGAAGAGCTATCCCGACGTTTCAAACGCCATGCGCGCCATCCCTAACAAAGAGTCGCTCAAGAACCATCATAGCGTGAGCTTTCGAAGCTTTGACGTCACCGCACCGGACAGCATGACGGTGGATTGCTACAAAGCTGCTCTCAATCCTTCTGACTCTTCCGGTCCCGCCGTAACGCGGGACAATTCGAACGCCAACTGCCGCGGCAATTCGCGTTTCGGCGAATGGCTCGCCGAGTTTCAAGGATTCGTCAAAGACCGCGAAACTGGTAGCGCGGACCAAATGCCGGCGCTTACGGTTATGCGCTTTCCCAACGATCATACAACCGGGATGAAAAACGGTTTTCCGACGCCGCAATTCATGGTCGCCGACAACGATTACGCCGTGGGCCGTCTCGTCGAATCGGTCTCTTCGAGCCCGTATTGGAAAGACACCGCGATCTTCATCGTCGAAGACGACGCTCAGGCCGGGCCGGACCACGTGGACTCACACCGCTCGGTGGGGTTGGCGATCAGCGCTTACAACAAACCGGGGGCGCTCATCCATAAATTTCACAGCACCGTCAGCATGATTCGCACCATCGAGATGCTGCTCGGAATCGCGCCCATGAACCAGCTCGACGCGTCGGCGATCCCCATGGACATTTTTCAGAACACACCGGACTTGACGCCTTACAAAGCTGTCTTGCCCACGATTGCCGCGGACAACTTGATCACGCACAAGCCCAAGGACAAAGCCACTTCCGAGTGGATGAAAAAATCGAACCAGCAGAATTTTGCGCATGCGGACATGGCCGACCCGAAAGTTTTGAACGCCGTGATCTGGTTCGCGTGCGCGGGAAACGGATCGAATCTGCCGCGAACTGCACAGCTGCCTGCGTATCAAGCGATGACGCTTGGAATCGCCAAGCTGGATGACGGCGAAAAAGGCGCCTCCCAAAAAGACGAT
>Ga0209648_10002232_pt1 | contig 15985 bp, 16 predicted proteins | sample GraSoi2013_115cm_FD_185830 | JGI IMG/M metagenome (GOLD analysis project Ga0209648, IMG submission 185830) | Grasslands soil microbial communities from the Angelo Coastal Reserve, California, USA - Sample 9_17_2013_115cm (SPAdes) (version 2) | ecosystem: Environmental > Terrestrial > Soil >...
TGCTTCGACACGCGTGCCGTGCTTGCCCGCTTCCTGCTGCACTTGCTCTGCCGCGTCTTTCGCTTTGTTGTAACTGAAGACAACGTCCGCGCCGGCTTGCGCGAAAAGTTTGACTGCCGCAGCGCCAATTCCCCGCGATCCCCCCGTGATGAGCGCGGCCTTGCCCGCCAGTGAAATCATGATTCCCCCAAGATCGCACGCACGAAACGCGAAAACAGAAAAACCAAAACGCGGACGGCGAGCAGAATTTTCCGGCGGGCTCCGTGTTAGACCTTTTCCGCCACTGAATTGCGAGCCTTTCGCGCCGCTTCTACAAAATCGCGGAACAATTGCTCCGCGGCGGCATCGTCGTGCATGCGCTCCGGATGCCATTGAACGCCCACGACCCAGTTCGCGTCCCCAGTCCACTCGACGCCTTCCACCGTACCGTCATCGGCATGCGCGGTAACGCGCAGGTTTTTACCCGGAACTTGGATGGCTTGATGATGCGAACTGTTGATTTCGCCTCGCCTGCCGCTTGCGACTGCGGCAAGGCGGCTGCCCTGCTCGAATGCCGCCGCGTGGCGCGGATCGTCCTTCGGTTCCGGTATCAGGTCCTTTTTTCGGTGCGCTATGCTTGTACCGGTCTCGGCCCGCAAGTCTTGGATCAAAGTGCCGCCCAAATAGACGTTCAGGAGCTGACAACCGTAGCAGATAGCCAGGACAGGCTTCTGCTCGGCAAAGGCATGTTTCAGAATTGCCCGGTCAGTTGCTTCCCGAGCCAAATCAGCGGGTTCCGAGAGGCCGCGGTTCAAAGCTCCATATTCCGCCGGTGCTACATCTGAGGGGCTGCCTGGCAGGACAAAGGCGTCCAGGGTTGGCAGAACTCGGTCAACCGCAAGCGGGTCCGACAATGTCAATAATACGGGTTCCCCACCCGCGCGCCGGACGGCATCTTCGTAGTTCTTGATTTTGGGGTGGTTCCGCTGTGTCTCTTCCTGGGAGGTGCGCCACGGAATACCTACTCGCGGGCGAGTCGAGGTGCGTCCAGATGTCATTGCGGCGGACATAGAACGTTAAATCGTAGCATTCGCGATGGGGAAGCGCCAACACGACGGGAACTGGAATTGTCAGCCTGCAGATGGCTACGAGCCCCTCAAGCCCGTTAACCTCGAGCTGATACGGAATGTCGCAAGACTGCGTCGAGGGCCGAATTCAGGGCGGTGGAAGCAGGTGGGAAGCTCGCCGAGCCGGGAGGCGAGTTGCTCTGGTGAGGAGGCGCGTAGCGTCACGTGGCCGAGCTTGCGGCCGGCGCGCGCGGATTTGCCGTAGAGGTGCAGGTGCGCATCACGTATTGCGAGAACCTCGGCGGAGTCGGGCACCTCGCCGATCAAGTTGAGCATGGCCGAGCAGCCAATCGCATGCGTCGAACCTAGCGGATGTCCGACGACCGCACGGAGGTGATTCTCGAACTGGCTGGTGACCGCGCCCTCGATGGTCCAGTGGCCGGAGTTGTGGACGCGGGGCGCCATTTCGTTGGCCAGCAAGCGCCCTTCGTGCTCGAAAAACTCAATGGCCAGCACCCCTACATATTGCAGCGCTTCAAACACGCGGCGTGCCGCATCTTCCGCGGCGTGCTGAATTCCGCGGTCGAGCTGCGGCGCCGGCGCCAAAGACAAGCGCAGGATTCCCGCGCGATGGTGATTTTCCACCAGTGGATAGGCGGCAGTTTCGCCGGTGCGCCCGCGCACCGCCAGAACGCTGAGCTCGCGACTGAAAGGGACGAGGCGTTCGAGCAAGAACGATGTGCTGTGCTGCGAAAGTTCGCTGCCTCTGCGGTTCCCCGCCGCCGGAGCATTTATCACCGGTAGTTCGCTTTTGGCTCTGGAGACATCTTCGGCGGAGCGAAGAATCCATTGTCCCTTGCCGTCGTAGCCCATGCGGCACGTTTTCAGAATCGCGGGTAAACCAATCTGCTGGACGGCGCCATCGAGCGCTTCCCGGCCGGCGACGGCGGCAAATTCGGTGGTGGCGATGCCCAGTTTTTGAAAGAGCTGCTTTTCGTTCAGGCGGTCCTGAGCCGCTTCGAGCGCGGCGGGAGGAGGGAGCACCGGCACGCGCTCGGCAAGAAACCGCGCCGTTTCGACGGGAACGTTTTCAAACTCGTAGGTCACCAGCTCCAGTCCGGCTGCAAATTTCTTCAGCGCAGAGCGGTCTGTGAATTGGGCGGTGATGCGGGTGGCGATGCGTCCCACCGGAGCTTCCGGCGAGGGGTCGAGAAACCGGAAGTGCAGACCCAGCGGATAACCCGCGAGCGCGAGCATGTACCCCAGCTGCCCGCCGCCCAGAATGCCGATGGTCACGCCCGCGTTCCTTTTTTCGCGGGCGCGGAAGTCGTGGCGATTCCCAGCGCACGAGCCGGAGCTTTCGGGTCCGGGTTTGCGAGTACGCGCTCGGTCTGCCCGTTGCGGAATCTTCGGTACGCCTCTCGCACTTCAGGATGCTTCGCGCCGAGAATGGCCGCTGCCAGCAAAGCCGCGTTAATGGCACCCGCCTTGCCGATTGCCAGCGTGCCGACGGGAACGCCGCCGGGCATCTGGGCGATGGAAAGGAGCGAATCCAAACCTTTTAGCGTTGTTGACTCCACCGGAACGCCGAGCACCGGTAGCGCTGTTTTCGACGCGGTCATGCCGGGCAGATGCGCGGCGCCGCCTGCGCCGGCGATAATCACTTCGATGCCCCGCTTTTCCGCGGAAGAGGCGTACTCGAAAAGCAGATCCGGGGTGCGGTGCGCGGATATGACGCGCGTCTCATGAGGAACACCAAGCTCCTCCAAGGTTTTTGCCGCGTGCTCCAGCGTTTCCCAATCCGAGGAAGATCCCATGATGATCCCCACCAGAGGAGCCTTCCCGGCCAAAGTAGATTCTTTCGCCATTTTGCGTTCACCAGAACAGAGGCGGACATTTTACGGTGTTTTTCAGCGCGCCGCGACCTGCGCCCGCTGCCTCCAATAATGGCGGAGCTGCCCGACCAGATAAAGCGACCCGGTAACGAAAACGGCGTCCTGGGGTGCTGCTTTGGAAAGAAGATAATCGAGCGCTTGCTCCGCATCGGCGATGACCGAGCTGTGACCGGCATGATGCGCCGCGATCTCGCTGAGCTGCGAAGCAGAAATGGCGCGCGAGGTGCGCGGCTCGGTGAAGACAACTTCGGCCGCGCGTGGAAAGAGCACTCCGGCGATTTCGTCGACGGCTTTGTCGCGCAGGGCGCCGTAAAGAAGGAAAATCTTGCGGCCTGCAAAATTTTCTTCCCAGAAAGAGGCCAACTCACGCGCCGCGCCCGGATTGTGTGCACCATCGACATAAATGTCGGGCCGCGATTGCAGTTTTTCCAGGCGTCCCGGCCAGATGGCTGCCGCGATGCCTTGTTCCATCGCGTTCTCCGGAATTCGATAGCCGCGCGCGGATAACGCGCGAGTCGTCGCTACGGCATTAATCGCGTTCTGTAACTGGAAACGGCCGGCTAACTGCGGAGCGAGCTTGGCGGACCAGCCCGAAGCAATTTCGCTGATCTGCGCGCGGACGCAGCCGTTTTCCAGCGCTTGCTCGTCCACTCGATAAGCCAGAGGCGTTTCGATGATCGGACAGCCCAGTTCTTTGGCGCGCGTCAGAATGACTTCGCGCGCTTCGGGCTGTTGCGCGGCGAGGACAACCGGAATGCCCTGTTTTAGAATACCCGCTTTTTCCGCGGCGATTTCGCGCAAGGAATGCCCCAGAAAATTTTCGTGATCGAAGTCGACGCGCGTAATCACGGAAATCCTGGGAGTCAGAATATTCGTCGCATCGAGTCGTCCGCCCAGGCCAACTTCGAAGACACCGAAATCCACGCGAGTTTGCGCAAAATATTGAAACGCCATGGCTGTCACGCACTCAAAGTAGGTGGGATGTGCGCGAAGCTTTCCGGCAGCGAGGAGCTCTTCGATTTGCGCTTGAATGTGCGTGAGCGTCTTCGAAAAATCGGAATCGTCGATTTCCGCGCCGTTCACGCGAATGCGTTCATTGATTCTTTCCAGGTGCGGAGAAGTGTTCAGGCCAGTACGAAAACCGGCCCGCCTCAGAATCGATTCCAGAAACGCAGCTGTCGAGCCCTTGCCGTTGGTCCCGGCAATGTGCGCCGAGGGATACGCGCGATCGGGTCGCCCCAGGTGTTCGGACAACAAGGTGATGTTTTCAAGGTCAAATTTTGCAGCGGCCGCCTGCGTCGGCGCAGCCAATTCCCTTCCAAGAGAGAGCAAATACCGTACCGCAGCGTCGTAGTTCACGTTTCAGCGACCTTGGTGAGAAAAGTCTGCGGTGCTTTCTGGAGCTCTAGATTTTATCTAACAACTCAGCGACGTTCGCAAGCTTGTCGGGCAAATTCAGAGCTTTCCTTCGTGCCAGTTCGTAGAGATCTGAAAGTAACTCGAACATCTCTTTTCTCTTGGGATCCGAAAAATAAATCTCTTCCTCTTCCTGTATGGCAAACAAGACCGTTGAAGAAGATTGGGGCTTCATATTTAGGCCGTAGCTGTCATCTTTCTTCCAAACACTGAACGTATATTGATTATCGAGATCGCAATAGAACTGGTCCGACCGGCGGCCCTCTAATTCAAACCATGTCAATTTGCCGGATTTTGTCTTCTCTAGCAGTTTGGCGGCTATTTCCTTGTACTCCAGGGGTTCTATCATTGGGAGCTTCCTTCCAGCTGTTTCAGCAGCTTACCGGACTCATCGGCAAGCAACACAACGACCTCGTGGCACGATTTTAACACCTTCTCAGTCAACTCGGGATCGGCGGCGATGGTCGCCGCGGAAACCGCCTGTGAAATCTGGTCCAATTTGCGAGTCACTTTGTCAATTCTCTCAGGACTGTCGTCCAAGAAAAACATTTTCCATCGGTGCCGAGCTTGCGCGACGCCCGCCAAGAGATCAGTGCTTCTAAGTTTGGCAGCCTCAAATTGCCTGCCTTGCGTGGAACGAAGCAGTTCCTTGGCCATCTCGCTCAATCCACGAAGCTCTTCGCCTGCATTACTCCTACGCACAGCCTCTCTCGCCTCGCGCGCAGCGTCTGTTGCAGCCTGTGCTCGTTTTGCAGCACGATATGAATAGACTAAGCCAAAAATGCTGAGAACGGCGCCACTAATGCTGGCGATAGCGGCCGCCATTTCCAGAACAGCTTTCCAATTAAGCGCCAATCTCAAACACCGCCTGAGATGGAGAGTATCGCAAAAGGTAAATAAATGTACAGTTAGCTCAGCAGCAGGTCGAAGGAATTGGCGATGAAGCTTTTCATCTCTTTGCGGGGGACCACGGCGTCGAGGAAGCCGTGCTCCAACAAGAACTCCGAGCGCTGAAAGCCTTCCGGCAGCTTTTGGCGGATGGTCTGCTCGATGACGCGCGGCCCGGCAAAGCCGATGAGTGCGCCGGGTTCGGCGATGTTGAGATCGCCGAGCATGGCAAAGCTGGCGGTGACGCCGCCGGTCGTGGGATCAGTCATCACGGAGATATACGGCACTTTCGCTTCGTCAAGCTTGGCAAGCGCCGCGGAAACTTTAGCCAGTTGCATCAGGCTGATGGTGCCTTCCATCATGCGCGCGCCGCCGGAGCAAGAGACGATCACCAGCGGCTGCCGCGTGTCGAGAGACAATTCAATTCCGCGGGTTACCTTCTCTCCGACCACTGCGCCCATCGAGCCGCCGATGAAATTGAACTCCATGGCGCAACACACGATGGGCCGGCCGTTGAGCTGGCCCTCCGCGGTAATGATGGCGTCGCACATGCCCAATTTCTTGCGCGCTTCGCGCAGGCGCGTGGCATAGGGCTTGGTGTCCACGAAGCGGAGCGGGTCAGTCGAGGTCATGCGCGCGTCGTGTTCGGTCCAGCGGCCGTCGAGGAGCATTTCCAGGCGCTGCTTTGCGCCCATTTTGAAATGAAACTGGCATTTGGGGCAGACCAGGAGATTGGCTTCGAGGTCTTTGCGGAACACGATGGTGCGGCAAGATTCGCACTTGACCCATAGGCCTTCCGTGCGCACGCGGCGTTCTTCCGGCGGCGTGGCCTGATCAATCGATTTTTTGTCGCGCTTAAACCAAGTCATTTTAGGAACTTAATTCGACGTTTCGAAGTTGAAAGAGAAAACCAACCAAATCAGTAGTCGATTCCTCGTTGAGCCAGTATACCCTTCGTGTACGGGTGTTTCACCTCGCGCATCTCGGTGACCAGGTCGGCCAGTTCCACCAGCTTTGGATGCGCGTTCCTGCCGGTGCAAATGACGTGCACCCGCTCCGGCCGCTTGCGCAACGCCTCCACAACCTCGTCCACGTCCAGCATTTTATAGCTGATGGTGTAGTTGATCTCATCGAGCACGACTAGATCGTATTTGCCGCTGTAAATGGCGTCGCGGCCGGCCTGCCAGCAATCGTGCGCCATCTTGATGTCCGCGGGATCCGTCTCCGCGCCGCCAACCTTCACGAAGCCGCGGCCCATCGGCCGAATCTCAAACTTGTCGTCGCCCAGCATCTTGGCGGCGTCCAGTTCTCCATAGTGCCAAGAGCCTTTGATGAATTGCACCATGAGCACCCGCAATCCTTGGCCAACAGCGCGAAATGCCGTCCCCAGCGCGCAAGTCGTCTTGCCTTTGCCCGGCCCCGTGTAGACAATCAATAGCCCCTTTTCTTCCGGCATAACCCTCGTTGCGCGATCGGCATTCTCTGATGAGTCGCGAACCGCAATCGACCGCCGTTACAGCAGCGCGCGGTTCTCGTCGTGCCCGACCGAACAATACCGCCGCAAATGGCAATCTGCAAATCAGCAGTTTCTCAGTCGAGTTGCAGCCGCTTGGCTAACTCCGCGGCGATGGCGGCGACGCGATGCCTGGTCGCGGAGGGCAGCGCGGTTTTGGGCTTGGCATGCGGATCCTGCAAAACAATCCACAGACCTGGCCTGTACACTTCATCATTGCCGGGACAAATCGCGCCGGTTAGCTGCGCAAGCTCAAGTGGAGAGTCTGAAACGAGATCGAGTCCTGGGTGGTGCGCCGTGTGCTGGGCCAGCAGGTCCATCAAAATGCCGCGTGTGTCGTCGACCAGATCGCGAAAGCCCTGCGAGACCAAAATTGCGTCCACATCCCGGGGCGTGGGCTGGTCCGGTTGTTCAAGGTCATAGTCGGGCAGGGGCTTGTCCAGGGCGATCTCAATGGAGGCGGAAGGCTGGTTTTCGTCAGGGACGATGCGAATCGACATGGTGATTATGTTTGTACACCAGCAAGCCGCTCATTGCGATAGGGTGGCGCTAGTGGTAGCGCCAACGAAGCAACCCGCCGCCGCGGACGATGGCGCTTGCGGTAGTGTGCTATTTTTGTGGGGCGTCGAGTGGGGTAGGAACGGAGTCTACGTGCCGGCAACCGATACGCCGCCAAGCCTTGTGCGCATCAGCGGGTCCACGTTCAGTCTGCGGGTGCTCGCCGGGGCGATCATTCTGCTCTTCTGCTACTACGCGCAAGGCGTGGTTATTACGCTGCTGCTCTCCATCTTGCTCGCGTATTTTCTGGATCCGGCGGTCGAACTCCTGGAACGCGTGCATTTGCCACGCACCATAGGTGCGATGACTATGGTGCTGATTCTCATCGCCGTGCTGGTCGCGGTCGGTTATGGACTTGGAGAACGCACCGCGGATTTTGCCGCGAACTGGCCGAAATATGGCGGCATGCTGAAGCAGGCGGCGAGCACGGTGGAGGGCAAAATCAGCGGTCTCGAGGGGCGCGTGACGGACATCGGGCCGGAGGCGGCGAACGCCCCGCGCGCGGAAGCGCGTACGGAGCCAGGCGTGTTGCGCACGTTGATACTGCGAGGCATCGGGTCCTTATATGCGTTATTCCTGGAAGTAACGTTCGTGCCGTTTCTAGTCTTTTTCATGCTGGCGGGGAAACGCGAGTTGTGGCACGGGACACTGCAACTGTTTCCGGTGTCGCGGCGAACGCAGGTGAAAGAAACGTTGGAGGATATGCGCGAGGTTTTGCGCGATTACCTTGCGGGAATGACCCTCGTCACGTTGATAGTGATTACCGCAAGCAGTCTGTTCTTCTGGTTTATGGACATGGACTATCCCATTCTGACGGGAATCGTCTCTGGCCTGCTCAATATGGTGCCCTACATCGGGGCGGTGATGGCGTGGCTGCCGGCGTTCTTAATCGCGCTGGCGAAGTGGAAGACCATCGGCTCGTTTCTGCTGATTGCCGGCGGCCTGACTGCAATTCATGTGCTGGCGCTGAACTTTGTCGCGCCGCAACTGGTGGGCCGCCGGGTGCGGCTCAATGCCGTGGCCATCACCATCTCGCTGCTATTTTGGGGCTGGGTATGGGGCGGCATGGGACTACTGCTGGCGATACCGATAACCGCTACGCTGCGAGTGATTTGCGATCATACCGAGTCCTGGCGCCCCATCGGGCGCTGGCTGAGCGCGTAGGGAGGCTCAAGTGAAGCGCCCTTTGGTGCGTCTGTGTCTCGCGCTGTGCTTGCCTTTTCTCGCGTGCGCACCAGCAGCGGAAGCGTGGGGTTGCCGCGGTCATGAAACCGTGGCGGCCCTGGCGGAGAAGCACCTCACGCCCCAGGCGAAACAAGCGCTGCTTGCGCTGCTGACGGCAAATCCCATCGATCCGCAATTGAAACGGTATTGCGGACAAAGGGGGCTGGACCCCTTCGTGGATTCTTCCACCTGGGCCGACGATGAGCGTAGCCGAGATCCGGCCACCGCGCCGTGGCACTTTATTGATATCCCATTGAGCGCGACGCAAGGCTCGGCACAGGCTTTTTGTGGTGCGGGTGGCTGCGTGACACAAGCCATTACGAATCAGCTCGCCATTCTGAAAGATAAGAACGCGCCCGGGGCGAAGCGTGCCGCGGCGCTGCGATTTATCATTCATTTTGTGGGCGACCTGCACCAGCCGTTGCACGGCTCGACCAACAGCGACCGTGGCGGAAATTGTGTTCCGGTAAAATACTTCACGCGGAATCCGCACCTCAGAAATAACTCCTACATTCCGAATCTCCATCACGTTTGGGATACGGAGATTCCGGAAAGCCAGATGCTCGGAGCAGATCCCGCGGAGTTTGCGGACACGCTGGATGCCGCGTTCGAAAGCTCGTTCGCCGCCTGGCAGCAAGGCGGGATGCAGTTGGACGCGTGGGCTTGGGAAAGCCATGACCATGCCGCGGAAACGGCATATGGGGCTTTCAGCAAACCAGTCGCGATCGAGCCGGACGTTCCAGTGAACGCGTGCTCGGATGACAACAACATCGCACAGCGCATGCTGCACAAACACCTCGTGATCGGTCCGGCTTACCGGGATCAGGCGGCATCGGTGGTTGAGGAGCGGCTGGCGCAAGCCGGGATACGGCTGGCAATGATTTTGAATGACGCGGCCAAAGCCGGTCTCTAGCGAGCATGGACGGTTGGCGTTACAGTGATAGTCACGATTCAGCTGTATTGCTAATTAAGCTGGAAGTGATAACCTGCATGTGCAGTTTGTGTGCTGCATTGCCCGCCTGGCCCGACCCTCTCGCCGGCAGGAAACCCTGGCCGTTCTAACGAACGCCCTCCCCGTTCTGAAAGACGAGAAGCAAGTATGGCCCCCACCCAGCGGCCGGAGTATGTGCTTGCCGCGATACTGTCCTCCGCGGAGGACGGTCTACTCTCATTTTCAGTCGACGGCACCATCCACTCCTGGAGCCGCGGGGCGGAGCAGCTTTACGGTTATGCCGCCGCAGAAATCACCGGGCAGCCGGTAAACATGCTTCTGCCCATCTACGAAATACCAGCTTACGAACAGTTTTTGCGGGCCGCCAAAGACGGAACCTTCGCTTGCTGTGAGAATACAGAGCGCCTGCGGAAAGATGGATCAAGAATCCGCGTGGCCCTGAAGCGGGCTGCGGTTCGCGACGAAACCGGCGCGGTCACCGGAATCGTGGAGACGGCCAGAGGCGAAGGCTTGCAGGTGCAGAGCCCCGCGGCTGACGAGCAACTCCATTTACTGGCGGAACAGATGCCCGCGATACTCTGGACGACCGATCAAAATCTCAGAATCACCTCTAATTTGGGAGCGGGGTTCGGTCCATCGCAGGTCAAGGCGAACGACTGGGCGGGGCGAACGCTTTACGACTACTTGAAATGCCAGGATCCTCACGCTGCGCCCATCGCGCAGCATGCCGAAGCGCTACGAGGTGTCTCCTCTTATTTCGAGTATCAGCACGGCAACCATCATTTTGCCGTTCATCTCAGCCCGCTGCGCGCGGCGTCAGGTGAAATCAAAGGTTGCGTCGCCGCGGGCATCGACATTACAGAACGAAAGAAGCGCGAGGATCAGATCCGTTACGAAGCGACACACGATGCACTGACGGGGCTGGCCAATTACCGCGAATTCATGGATACGCTGGAGCGTGAAGTGCGCCGGGCCGAGCGCAGCAGCCACGTTTTCGCGCTGCTCCTCCTGGACCTGGACGAATTGAAAGCGATCAACGACAAATACGGCCATCTGGTGGGAAATCGTGCGCTCAAGAGGCTATCGGAGATAATCAAGGAGCACTCCCGGGCGACGGATCTGGCGGCGCGGTACGGAGGCGACGAGTTCGCAGTGGTACTGATCGACGCCGACCCCGGAATGGCAAACCGTATTGCGCAGCGCGTGGAGCGGGCATTCCGCGATGGGCAAGAAAGGCCGCCGCTGACGGTCAGCATCGGTGTCAGTATCTATCCGGAAGACGGACGCACAGCGCCGGAGCTGTTGGAAGCCGCAGACCGGCACTTGTACAAGCGCAAGAAGGCTGCACGTGTACGTGTCAGCGCCGGTTAAACTCCATTGGAAACGAGCTGGTTGACATCAAGACTGCCCAGAGCCGCACCCTGGCCGCGTCTCTGCTCGGATGCGCGTTGTTCGCAAGCATTATGGACTTCATTGACTTGCGCGGCTACGCAGCCTAAGATGCGCTGCATCTATCGGATAGGGCGCAGATCGCTGCGCCGTCCTTCCAGGCCGATTCTGCGTGGCCGGCGGTGCCCGTTGCCAAGCTCCGTAGTGTCGCATTACCGTCTACTCAATCCGCTGGGCAGCGGCGGAATGGGCGTGGTCTATCGAGCCGAAGACACGGCCTTGGGCCGCACCGTGGCCCTGAAGTTTCTCTCCTCGCAAATTGTCCAGGATCCTAAGCGCGTCGAGCGCTTTCGCGACGAAGCGCGCACCGCATCTTCCCTGAATCACCCCAATATCTGCACGATCTATGAAGTCGGAGAGCAAGAAGGGGAGATGTTCATCGCCATGGAATACGTTGAGGGCCGGCCGCTCTCAGAGTTCCTGCGCGATGGCGGGATGGCCGTGGAAACGTTGCTGCGATACGGCCGGCAGATCGCCGGCGCGCTCGAGCACGCGCACGAACGCGGCATTGTGCACCGCGACTTGAAGCCCGCGAACGTGGTTGTGACGCCGAACGGTAACGCGAAAATCCTCGATTTTGGCCTGGCCAAGCGCAACGATCCCGAAGAACTTCAGCGCAAGACCACGCAAGGCGCGGCGACGGAAAGCAGCGTCGGACTGACCGGAACGCTCCCGTACATGTCCCCAGAACAACTGGAAGGCCGAGAAACCGGGCCGCGCAGCGATATCTGGTCTCTGGGCGTCCTGTTGTATGAAATGGCGTCGGGCACGCGGCCCTTTCGCGGGGACAACCTGTACCGGCTGTGCACCGCGATCATTCAGGAGCCTATGCCGCCGCTGCCGGAGAATGTTCCTGCAGGGCTTGCCGCGGTCATCAAGCGGTGTCTGCAGAAGGAGCAGTCGCGGCGCTATCAGCGCGCAAGCGAGTTGCGTGCCGCTCTGGAAGCGCTGGAAATAAGCGGCACAGCCGTAGCAGTGCCTGCGCCGGTGAAGACGGCAGGGGTTACCTGGAAGCCCGTGCTATGGGTTTCGCTGGGTTTGGCAGCCCTGTTCTTGGCGAGTGTCGGACTAGGCCTGCTGCCGCGAAACAATAAAGTGCTGAAGAGTGCGGGCAAGGGCGGCATCAGCGTTCCTGAGAGGGTGCAGCTTGCGGTCTTGCCCCCCAGCGGCGCGACGGGATCTGAGGACGGCGCATTTAACGACGGCCTGGTAGAGACGCTGACGTCGCGCCTGACCGCGCTGACCGAAAAGCACCCTTTGGCCGTGATTCCGGCAAGCGAAGTGCGTGCACGCGGAGTCACAACCGTCGATGCTGCGCGCGCGGAATTCGGCATCAACCTCGGCCTAGTCATCAGCGTGCAACACGCGGCGGACCAGGAGCGGGTAAATTACTCTCTGGTGGACGCCGGCTCTCACCAGCAATTGCGCGGGGGAACCATTACAGCGCCGCGCGGCGACCCCTTCGCACTGCAGGATCAGGTATCCGAGAGGGTGACCCAAGCGCTGGAATTAGAACTGCAACCGCAGGAGAAGCGCGCGCTGCAAGCGCACGGCACGACCGAGCCTGCAGCATACGATTTTTATCTGCAAGGGCGCGGCTACCTACAAGATTACGTCAAGCCCGAGAATGTAGACAATGCCATCAAAGTTTTCAACTACGCGCTTAAGAAGGACCCGGCCTTTGCCACTGCCAACGCGGGACTTGGAGAAGCCTACTGGCGTAAATACCAGTTGACCCATGACAAAGAGTGGGCGGATGCGGCGATTGAGAACTGCCAGAAGGGGGTTGCGCGCGATGCCGTGCTTGCGGCAGCGCACATCTGTCTCGGCCGCGTTTTTGCGGGCACCGGGAGCTACGAGAAGGCGCTTGAGGAATACCGCCGGGGGATCGAGTCGGAGCCGACGAACGACGCCGCGCATGCAGGTCTCGCCTATGTGTACGAGCAGCTCAACCGGTTGGATGAAGCCGAAAAGACGTTCAAGCAGGCTATTGCGATGCGCCCCAACTACTGGGCGACGTATAACTGGCTTGGTCTTTTTTACATGCGCCATGCGCGTTACGAAGACGCTATAGCGATGTACTCGCAGGTGGTCTCTCTTGCGCCGGATAGTTTTACCGGCTACTACAACCTCGGTGGGGTGCGCATTTTGCAAGGCAAATACTCGGAGGCGATTCCGCTGCTGCAACGCTCGCTGGAAATCCGGAAAACGGCGGATGCGACATCGAACCTGGGGGCGGCATATTTCCAGTTGCATCGCTACGCGGATTCGGCGGACGCGTTCGACCAGTCCACACAACTCGACTCCAAAAATTATCTGCTGTGGGGAAACCTGGGCGACGCTTATTACTGGGCTCCGGACAGGCGCGCCGAAGCCAAGGCAGCCTATGGCAAAGGCATCGCGCTGGGAGAAGAAAAACTCCGTGTCAACCCGCGCGACGCCGAGGTACTGAGCAGTCTTGCCATGTACCACGCCATGCGGGGAGAACGAAAGCCGGCGCTAGACAATCTGGAAGCCGCGCTCCGCCTCAATCCAAAGAACCCAGGACTGATCTTCAACGCCGGCATTGTCTATCAACAACTCGGGGACACGCAACGCGCCCTTGACGCCCTCGAAAAAGCCGTCGCGGCGGGCATATCGCCAGCAACCTTGCGTGACACGCCAAACTTTGATGGTTTACGGGCCAATCCCAGGTTCCTCAAGTTGATCCAGCGGTCGAAATAGTGTGAAGGAGGACGAAATGCGTTCTATTCCCGTGCGGTGCTGCGCCGCAAGCCGATTCGCCCTGGTTCTACTTCTGATGTGTGGAGCGAGCGGCTGCATGAAACCGGAAGTTGAAAAAAGGACGGTGAAGTTTACTTGCGCCGATCAAACGGTAGACGTGAACACAACGGACGGGGCAAAGCCGCAAGCGGTGTACGTCTGCGAGGGCGACACGGTGACGTGGAATCCAAACGGACACACGTTTCTCGTCGAGTTCAAAAAAGATTCCCCCTTCGCAGACGACGGAAAGAAGTTTGACAACGGGCACGCCAAATCTGCAAAAACAAAGCATCATGCGCAGCTCACGGTTTACGAATATCGGATAACCGTGGACAACCACGCGTTTGACCCCCAGGTTATCGGCGGCGGTGGGACCCCGTGACGAGTTGACGTAATCGTTGGATCGTGCCGATCGGATCGACCGCATCCTGGAAAAGGCGGATCGCTGCAATACCCGCAGCACCCGCATCGCAGCAGGAGCCGGCGTTTTCCGGCGTAATGCCGCCGATGGCCAGCACGGGAATGGATACCGTGCGGCAAACCTCCTGGAGAAGTTCTGTGCCTTGCGGAGGCCCGAACGACGCCTTTGATGGCGTCGCGAAGACGGGGCCGAAGAAAATGTAATCGGCCCCCGAACGTTCAGCGGCTTGCGCGGATTCCAGCGAATGACAAGACACGCCCGTGAGGAAAGCCTCTGGGGTTGACGCCTTCGGCAAGCGAAGGTGAATCAAGCGTTTGGCTTCTTCAACCGACAAGCTCCTCTCGCCTAGATGCACGCCGTCTGCGCGCTCGGCGATGGCCACATCAAGCCGATCATTGACCAAGACGCGAGTGGCGGAAGAACGCCTGGCGGACGAACCCGCTGCAGCGCGCAAAGCTTGCCTGGTAAGCGAGGCGAGCTCGCTCGCCTTCAAATCCTTCTCACGGATCTGCACCCAGTCGACATCAGCGGCGACGATCTGTTCAATCTTTTGAGTCAACGCTGCGAGCGAATCTCCCGGCTCTGCCACCGGCAGGGCGTGGCGGTCTGTGACGTAACAGAGCAACGGGAAATCCGGCCGCGCAAGCGGATTACTGGGGGCGCACACGGGACGCGGCAGATGGCGCAGGAGCGGGCTCAGGTCCAATCATGTTGATGGCCAGAAAAATGTCCAGCACGCCGAGTCCGCTTACGGCGCCGCGAAACGCAGGATGAAGCAGGATGCGCATTAGCGAAGGGAAATGGCTGAGGAAGTAATTCTTTTCCCAGATCGAAGTCCACGGCAGATAAAACAGGATTGCGCCCATGATGCACAGGACGACCACCAGCATAGCGCTGAGCATTCTATTCATGAATGAAGGGTGGGCCCGGCGAGTGGACCCAAAACATCAACGCGTGGGCTTCTGAAGAGCGGCGATGCGCTCACCCACATCGCGATAATCGATGTTCATCGCGTAGACCTGGGAAAAACTCTTCAGCGCCGCGTCCGGCTCGCCCGCCGACTCCTGTGCTACACCCAAATCATACCGCAATGCGAGGACACTTTCCGGGTCGAGGTCCGGAGTGTGCAGCGCACGGTCGTACCAGATCGCTGCGACGCCCGGTTGTCCCTTTTCCATGAAGGCAAGTCCCAGGAGCGTGCAGCACTGCATGGTGTAGCGGAACGCGCGGCCGCGATCCGTGGCCTTGGCCACCTTCTGAAACTCGCTGATCGCTTCTTCGAGTAAACCCATCTCGCGGAAGGCGATACCAAGGCTATAGTGTGTCTCGAGGTCTTCCTCTTCCGCTCCCATTTCCCCCAGCTCCGCGCGAAATTCGTCGAAGACTTCCTTAAGCGGACTGCTCTCTAAGGAGTTCGCCGCAGGTGGAGGCGCGGGCGCAGCCTTGGAAGAATTCTTTCCTGCCGCAGGCGCTCGTGGAGTCGAACCGGTAAGTTCGCCGAGGCCAAGTTGGTCAATCTCATTGGCGAGTTCCGCGAGAAACTGGTCGGAAGCGAAGCTCTCTTCGCCCGCCGCCGGCGCCGCAGCGTTTTGGTGTACCGGCTCCGGTTTGCGACGGTTCGGCGGAGGACTCGGAGGTTTCTGCTCGTGCGCGGGCTCGAGCGGCTCGGCGTCGAGAACCAGTTCGTAGTCTTGCTCTGCGTCGAACTCCGGTACTGGCGCCTTAGTTTTCTCCTTGGCCGGCGGTCGTTTTTCCTTGGGAGGTTTGGCCGCAGCCGGTAGTTCCGCGCGCAAGAGAGGCTCGGCAGATTCTGCCGACGAAGCATCCTTCTCGAAAATCGACGCGGTCTCGTGAGATTCC
>Ga0209648_10002233_pt1 | contig 15982 bp, 13 predicted proteins | sample GraSoi2013_115cm_FD_185830 | JGI IMG/M metagenome (GOLD analysis project Ga0209648, IMG submission 185830) | Grasslands soil microbial communities from the Angelo Coastal Reserve, California, USA - Sample 9_17_2013_115cm (SPAdes) (version 2) | ecosystem: Environmental > Terrestrial > Soil >...
AGAACGTAGTCGCTGGCGCGACGGACGCTTCGCGTGCTATGCTCCTCACGTCATGCTGCAAGGTAGAGCTTTTAACTGCGATTTTCGGTTTTCTCTGATTTTCCTAAGCCAAGCAAAATCAATAGGCTGCAAACGAAAAAAGATTCAATTCCCATAGCCGTTAGATCGGTGCAGCCACTAGCCCGCGTCCGCCGCAACCGCCAGCGCCCACCTTCAAACGGCTCTATCGAACGCGCGCAGAGCACCTCGCCCGGACTTCACGCTTTTGTGAAAACGCGCCTCCGATAGAGCACTAACGTTACTCGGACATGATCTACAACCCGAGCCATTGTTTCCGTGTAGCCCCGGAGAGCCAGTGGGGCAAGCACCTTCCCCAGCAATCAGTACCGCGATACTCATTCTTCCTCCTTGTCTCGCTTGCAGAAGGGCTGCCTCTACCTCAGTTCATGAAAGTGCTTTTCGTGGATTGTAGTGAGAGGCGTCCTGCCCATGACGGGGTGAAGAGCCTGAATCCTGGACGTGGGGATATAATGCACACGATGGCATCTGGTGAGCGCGAATCCACCGAGCCAGGGCAGTCCTCAGACCTTCGGCTCATCCTCGATTCGTTTAAGCACGTCAGGTTAGTCTCAGGCTGTGAGGCGCGATGCATACTCGCGGAGCGGCATTGCGGAAGTTCGTAGCGCCCGAAATCATGTTTGGCGATGGCGCTTTGCACCTAGCCGGACAGTATGGACGCAACCTCGGTGGCAACAAAGCACTGATCGTTTCCGACCCTGGTGTTCTCGCTGCCGGCTGGGTTCAACAAGTGCTTGCGAGCGTCGGGGGTGCTGGTCTCGAATCGACGCTGTTTACGCGAGTCACCCCCAATCCGCGCATCGAAGAAGTGGCTGCTGGGGCAGTCGTGTATGCGGAACAAGGCTGTGACATCATCGTTGCGGTAGGTGGCGGGAGTGTCATCGATTGCGCGAAGGGCATCGGCCTGCTTGCGGCAAATCAGGGCGGCATCCGAGACTTGGTGGGCGTCGACAACGTGGGCGCGCCGATGCCCCCGACCATATGCATTCCTACAACGGCAGGGACGTCTGCCGATGTCTCTCAATTTGCGGTGATAACGGATCGCGAGATCAATCGTAAACTGCTGATCATCAGCAAGGCCGTGGTGCCCGACATCTCCCTGATTGACCCCACGACACTAACCACCATGGACGCGCCTCTTACAGCTTGCACGGGAATGGACGCACTGGTGCACGCAGTAGAAGCGTATGTATCGCTCGGGCATTCGCCGCTAACGGATATGCATGCGCTACAAGCCGTGCGGCTGATCAGTTCCAATCTCCAGAAATCGATCACCGAGCCGAACAATCTCGAGTACCGCAATAACATGATGCTCGCCAGCCTGGAGGCTGGTTTGGCCTTCTCGAACGCAAGCCTGGGCGCGGTACACGCAATGGCTCATAGCCTCGGCGGCCTGCTGGATCTGCCGCACGGCCAATGCAACGCCATGCTCTTGGATGCTGTGGTTGATTTTAACTACGGCCAAGTTGAGCAGCGTTACCGGGATATTGCGACTGCTATGGGCATCGAAATCGATGGCCTTCCCTCGGGTGAAATTCGCAAGCGGCTCGTCGCTGAGATTCGGCGGCTACGGGAAACGGCAGGCCTCCGTGACACCTTGTCCCGATGCGGAGTCCATCGGACCGACGTGCATGAGCTCGCCGAGACCGCGCTAAATGACCCCTGTGTTGTCACCAATCCACGGCGGCCATGTCAGCGGGACATTGAGGTCATTTATGAAGAATCTCTCTGACAACTGGGAAGAGCTGCGCCTCAAAGTCTTAGGGTTGGGCGACAGTTCCGTCCGCAAGACTCATTACCCGAGTCTTAGAAAGCGTCTGGCGGAGCTGGAGCAGATCCGCTCAAAGCTGCAGCAAAGCGAGGCGTATTTATTGGAAGCACAGCGATTAAGCCACACCGGCAGTTTCGGGTGGAACGTTTCGAGTGGAGAAATTTACTGGTCGGAGGAAACCTACAACATCTTTCAACATGATCGAGCGGTGAAGCCCACCTTGGAGTTGGTATTTCAGCGAATTCATCCCGAGGAGCGCGCCCCGGTGCAGCAGCAAATCGACCAAGCATCGCGTGGCGGCGAGGGTCTTGATTTTGAGCATCGCCTGCAACTGCCCGACGGTTCCGTCAAGCATGTCCGTGTGACTGCTCACCCTTCGCGGGATAGCGCAGGTAACCTCGAGTTCGTGGGAGCGGTCACCGACGTTAGCGAGCAACGCCAGGCAGAAGCGGTGATCCAGGAGCGAGAGAGGGAGCTGCAAGAAAACAAAGCCAAGCTTGAAGAAGCCCAGCGTGTCGCGCATGTTGGCTATTGGGAATGGGACCTCAGGACGGATCACGTGACCTGGTCAGATGAGACGTATCGCATCTACGGACTGCAGCCCCAGGAATGTCCCATGGACTTGGCGACAATTCGGGAATCGGTCCATCCCGAAGATCGAGAGTTTGTGTTCCGGAAAGCAGCGGAAGCCATTCAAGGCGAAGTGCGCGCAGACGTAGAACATCGGATCGTTCGTCCCAGCGGCGAAGTCCGTGTCGTGCACAGTCAGGGCGATTTGAAGAGAGACGCGGCGGGCCGTCCGTGGCAAATGTTCGGTACGGCACAGGACATTACTGATCGCAAGCGCGCAGAGGAAGCCTTGCGGCTCAGCGAAACCTACCTGGCTGAAGCACAGAAGCTGACTCGCACGGGCAGCTGGGTCTGGAGCGTTGCGGACCGAAGCGTGTTGCACCTCTCCGAGGAGTGGTACCGCATTTACGGTTTCAATCCGGCTGAAGGACCGCCGGATTGGGAAAGGCGGCTCGAACGAGTGCACCCAGAGGATCGTCTCAAATGGAAAGGGACGATCGACCGGGCAATCCTGGGAAAAGCTGATTACGAGGTGGATTTCCGCATCGTCTTGCCGGGTGGGATGGTCAAGTGGATTCACACCGTTGGCCATCCCGTCCTGACCCAAGCCGGGGACTTAGTGCAATTCCTCGGCAGTTCGACCGACATTAGTGAGCGCAAGAACGCGGAACAAAGGCTCCAGGAACAGGAAATGGAGCTCCGGCAGATTCTGGACCTCTCGCCGCTGCACATCGGCGTACTTGGGCCTGATGGAACTCCTCTCTACGCCAATAATGCAGCTCTCGACTATTTGGGTGTCGATATCGACCGATGGCGAAACGAAACGTCCCGCAGGGGTTTCGTTCATCCTGATGATCGTGAACCGTTTCTCAGCGAAAGAAAGAGGCGATTTGCCGAAGGGGTGCCCTTTGAGTACGAAGCTCGGTTACTGAGGCGCGACGGGCAGTTTCGCTACCATCTGTTTCGCCTAAATCCGCTTAAAGATGAACAGGGGAATGTAACACGATGGTTCGGCACAGGCACCGACATCGAGGATCGCAAGCAGGCTGAAGACAGGCTTCGCCACGAAAATATCGCTCTCTGTGAAGAAATCGACAAAGCCTCCATGTTTGAAGAGATTGTTGGAACCTCTCCCGCTCTGAAGACTGTGCTCTCCCGGATCTCCAAAGTTGCACCAAGCGATTCGACGGTCCTCATCACGGGTGAAACGGGGACAGGCAAAGAGCTTGTTGCACGCGCCATCCACCGACGTTCAGATCGTTCCTCGCGCCCATTCGTTAGTGTCAATTGTGCGGCAACCCCCCGTGACCTGATCGCTTCGGAATTATTCGGCCACGAAAAGGGAGCCTTCACGGGCGCGACTCAGCAGCGCCTGGGTCGGTTTGAATTGGCAAGTGGAGGGACGATCTTCCTCGACGAAGTCGGGGAACTTCCAGCCGAGACGCAGATTGCCCTCCTGCGTGTTTTGCAGGACCACGAGTTTGAACGTGTCGGCGGTACACGTCGAATCAACGCTGATGTTCGGGTGATCGCTGCCACCAACCGTGACTTGCAGGCCGCCATCCGCGCTGGGTCCTTCCGGAATGATTTGTTTTACCGCCTGCATGTTTTTCCGATTGAGATTCCTTCTCTCCGAGAACGAAGAGAGGACGTTCCCCTGCTGGTTGAATACTTCATCGACCGGTACGCACGAAAAGCTGGTAAGAACATTACGACCGTCGACAAGAAGACTCTCCGATTACTTGAGTCATACTCTTGGCCCGGAAACATACGCGAATTACAGAACGTCATCGAACGATCTGTAATCGTATGTGAAACAGCCAATTTCTCGGTGGATGAAAGCTGGTTATCTCAACAACCTCTTGAGAAGAAAGCCGGGAGCCAGCTTTATTTATCGGAGAAGGTAGCAGCTCAAGAAAAAGAACTAATCGAAGCAGCTCTGCGAGAATGCCAAGGACGGGTATTCGGACCGTCGGGCGCCGCCGCCAAACTGGGCATGCCACGGTCCACTCTGGAATCGAAAATTAGGTCACTAAAGATTGACAAGAATCGCTTCAAGGCTTAGCCGCGAATCTGAGAAGCGTCGTCTCAGCAGTGCATCAGGGGAAACCACAAGCAAACGACGATACAGTGACTCCCTTTGTTCGCACCTGAATCCTTCCGGAAGGACGATTTTGTAGTCTGTCCATACCTCCAAGGACAGCACGTCGGGCGGCTGCTTGACCGACTTTCCGTGCAATCGAATCGTGAGTAGAATCGTCGCAGAGAATGCTGATGCGCCCGAGTCCCGGCAAACATCTGATTCTTTTCGACAGCTCGTCAGAGATCAACAGCGAAATAGTCTCAGTGTCATTGTTCCACGACGAGGACGATTCGTTCCACGCGCATGGCTGCCTTGTCGTTCCTACCGCATCGAGAGGAACACTACTCCGGGCAAAGGGAATCTAATTCCCGCGACCGCTTCTTAGATTGAGGTAGCACAAGGAAGAAAGCACATGGAAGAACTTCTAGAAAAGCTGTTCTCGTCGGATTTTATGCCCCACGGCTACTGCTATTTATGGAAGCCGGGCCTGGTCTGGCTCCACGTGGTTTCAGATGCCCTCATCGCACTCGCGTACTTTTCCATTCCCGTGACTCTAATCTATTTCATCCGCAAGAGGCGAGACCTACCCTTCAACTGGATGTTCGTCAGTTTTGGGATGTTCATTCTGGCCTGCGGCGCCACACACACCATGGAAGTGTGGACACTTTGGCATGGCACGTACTGGCTCTCTGGTGCGATCAAAGTTGTCACCGCTATGGCCTCGGTCCCTACAGCGATACTGCTTGTTCGATTAGTTCCCCAGGCGCTGGCACTTCCCAGCCCGGAAGCTATGAAGCTGGAAATTGCCGAACGCAAACGTACAGAGCAGGCACTGCATCAAGCGAATAGTGAGCTCGAACTCAAGGTTCTAGAGCGGACAGCGGAACTAAGGGAAAGCGAAGGGGAGCTTCGACAGCTTATAGATGTGATTCCCCAGCAAGTCTTTGTTTTCGACTCGGGTTGGAGTCCTCTTTTTGCGAACCGACGAGATCTGGAATACACCGGGCTTACTCTGCAAGAGGCGCAGTCAAAAGACGCAGTTGCCAGAATCTTCCATCCGGAAGATCTGAAGAAGGTAGAGGCCATTTGTGAGCGCGCGCGTTCAGAGGGGACCCCTTTTGAGTTCGAGGCACGAATACGGGGAAAAGACGGGCAGTATCGCTGGTTTTTGATCCGAGACAATCCGCTCCTGAATGAACAGGGACGCATCCTTCGGTGGTACGGCACACGTACCGACATCGAGGAGCGAAAGCGGACCGAAGAAGCACTCCGGAAAAGTGAGTTGGCCAAACGGACCGCCGATCTCGCAGCGGCGAGCGAGCGTCTGCGAAATGAACAAATCAAGCGCGCAGGTGCAGAAGAAGCTGCGCGCGCAGGGGAAGAGCGCTTTCAAGTCATCGCGGATTCGCTGCCTGAGCCTCTCACCGACATCGCTCCTGACCAGCGCTACCGATTCACCAATGTGGCCTTTGAGGAATGGTTCGGCTGGTCCTCGGAACAAGCTAAGGGCCGTTCGGTCCGGGAAGTGATGGGTGAGGAAATCTACGGCACCATCCAGTCTTACGTAGAGAAAGCACTGCGGGGCCAGAGCGCCAGCTTTGAGGGTCACCTCTCTTTCGAGAAGACCGGGCTGCGATATATCCACATTGATTTTGTGCCCCGCAGAGACCGCGGCAGCGAAGTTTATGGCTTCTATTCCGTGCTTAGGGATCTGACTCAGTTGAAAGAGGCTGAGGAGAAGTTCCGCAGAGTCGTGGAGACCGCACCTGATGCGATCGTCCTTGTTAACCCAGAAGGACGAATCGTCATGACAAACCCCCGAGCGGAACACATGTTTAGATACGCACAACAAGAACTGATTGGCCAGCCGGTCGAAATCCTCGTGCCTGACCGCTTTCGGAGGGGGCACGCTGCCAACCGCTCAGCCTATTTGAGAAAACCGGTGATTCGCTTCATGGGAGCGGGCCAGGAACTATGTGTGGTGCGCAAAGACGGTAGCGAGTTCCCCGTCGAAATCAGCCTGAGCCCGATCGAGACCGTGGATGGCACCCTTGTTTCATCCACCATTCGCGATATAACTGAACGCAAACAGCTCGAGCAGCAGGCTCGACGGTCCACCATCCTGGAAGAGCGCAGTCGCATGGCTCGCGATGTCCATGACACCATGGCCCAGGGATTCACAGGCATCGTTTTGAACTTGGAAGCGGCAGAAGAGGCCTCGGCGGATCTGCCGGAAGAAGTGCGGAATCGCATCACGCGTGCGCGAGATGTGGCACGCCAGAGTCTGGAAGAAGTGCGACGCTCCGTTCTGATGTTATCTGCCTCACCTGCAGTGAGGGGAAATTTGGCTGGTGCGATTCGCGACTCAGTGGACAGAGTACGTTCGAATACAGGGATCCGAGTGGGATTCTCCGTGCGTGGAACGCCCCAGCATCTAGATGTTAGATTCGAGGAAAATCTGCTGCGCATTGCTCAGCAAGCGCTGGATAATGCGCTGCAACATGCGCAGGCCAAAGGAATTCGAATCGAGTTGGTATTCGGTAAAAAGGAGGTTCGACTGCAGATCGTAGACAACGGTCAGGGATTTATAATTTCAAAGCGGCCTGGTCGCGGGATGGGTATCAACGGGATGTGTGATCGCGCAGAGGAAATTGGCGGGAAGTGTGAGATGAAGAGCCACCCAGGAAGAGGCACACGCATCACCGTCACGGTTCCGCTTCGCAGCACGAGGCGCTCGAGGGTTCGCCATGAAGAGGAAGTCCGAGACAGCCTGCAGTAAGCAGATTCGCGCTGTCATCGCAGATGATCATCCCGTAGTCCGGGAGGGGCTGCGAGCGTTGGTCAACTCCCAGCAGGATATGAAGGTTGTCAGTGAAGCAGCGAATGGGCAGCAGGCTGTTGAACAATTTCTTCTGCATCTGCCCGACATACTGTTGTTGGACCTCCGCATGCCGGAGATGAACGCAATTGAAGTTATGCACGCCATTCTCGAAAAGGCGCCCGAAGCCAGGATTATCGTGCTGAGTACCTACAACGGAGACGAAGACATCTACCGTTCATTAAAGGCCGGGGCGAAAGCATACCTCCTAAAGGATTCTCCCCGCGAGCAATTGCTCGAATCCATTCGGGCGGTCCATGCCGGGCGTCTGAGCATATCTCCTTCAATCGGCGTACGGTTGGCCGCAAGGTTGAGCGGTCCGGACCTGACGGACCGGGAAGTCGACATCGCTAGATTGCTGGTGGCTGGCAAGACGAACAAAGAAATCGGGGCGGCGCTGAACATTACCGAGGGCACCGTAAAGGTCCACATCAGTCATGTACTCAAGAAGCTGGGTGCTGGCGGGCGCGCCGAGGCCATTCGCATTGCTCTGGAGCGTGGGATTGTGCACCTGGCGTGATACCTGGCATCTCGCGGCGGGCTCAGAGCCGCAGGCGAAGCAAGAATTGTTCTGTTCTCAACCGCGTACCTTGGATAGACGTTTGTATCTCCTAGGTAATAGAGCAAAATATCTCGCAAAGTGAATTGATCTTCACAAGGCCTTCGGGATACCTTCCTATGGTTCTTTCCTTTCAAGCTCGATGCGCGAGTTCCTAGTCATGCAGTCGTCAGTGGATGCAGTTAAGCCCGGGTCCCCATCGGCCGGTATCCGCCAGGCGGTCCAAGCATTTCCGCCTGTCTACTTCGCCATGGTGATGGCCACTGGCATTGTATCGATCGCGGTGTACTCAATGGTATTCAGAGGCTTGTTGCAACTCTCATGTGGCTCAATGTCGTGTTGTTTATCGCGTTTTGGATTCTACTGATTGGAAGACTCGCGCTTGCACCACGGGGCCTGCTTGAAGAACTGACCAGCTTCAAACTTGCTCCCGGATTTTTCACTATCGTGGCCGGCACGAGTGTTCTTGCCCGCCAACATCCAGTGGTGTGTTGCGCGAGGAAGTCGCGGTCAATCGACGTGAACTGAACGCGGTCCCCTCAGTTTGGCATCACTGTTGTGTACTGCCTCCTATTTCTTAGCGTACCGGCACCTCGGCGTTCCCAGGACCAGCCACCCCAGCCACTAGCAGTCCTTTCAAGATTGTCAACGCCATGCTCATCGGAGGTGCGATTGTGTGTAAGTTCAATGTTCGCCTCTTTGGCAAGTTCAGCGTACAACGCAACAACTGCGAAATTGAGTCGTTCCCGTCAGCCAAGGCAAAGGAATTGTTCTGTTATCTCCTGCTCCACCGAGACCGGTCTCATTCGCGCGAGGTTCTAGCTAGTCTCCTTTCGGGCGATTGCGCTACGTCGCAATCGAAGAAATACTTTCGGCAGACCCTGTGGCAACTCCAGCAGACGCTTCAAGGGCATGCGCCCCGACATTCAGACCGGCTGCTCCAGGTTGATGACGAATCGCTCCGCTTGGATTCACAACCCAGCTTGTGGCTCGATACGGCTGTTTTTGAGCAGGCATTTGTTCCGGTGCAGGGAGTTGCCGGGGAACAAGTCAAGGAACAACAAGTACGTGGCCTGCATGATGCCGTGTCACTGTACAAAGGGGACTTGTTAGAAGGACATTACCAAGACTGGTGCCTTTTCCACCGCGAGCGACTCCAGAACGCCTACACTGCGATGCTGGACAAGCTCATGGGCTACTGCGAGGTACGTCGTAAATTCGAAGAAGGAATGACATATGGAGAATTGCTGCTGCGACAGGACCCAGCAAGCGAGCGGACCTACCGCCGCCTCATTCGGTTGCATTATCTGGCGGGTGACCGCCCAGGAGCGCTTCGTCAATTCCAACGTTGCGAGACCTCATTGCAAAAAGAATTGGGCGTCCTGCCTTCCCGCCGGACCCTCGAGTTATACAACCAGGTTCGAACAGATAAGTTGGAAACTGATTCCGATGCGCCAGGGCGGTTGAGGGAATCCTCGGGACGGGAAATTCCAAATCTGTTTTTGTCTCGCCTTCGGGCAATTCGATCTCTCTTGTTGAAAGCGCATCACCGTCTTGATAGAGATATACGGGAAATGGAAAGGGTTCGTTCAGCGAATTCGCACCCGTTTCCTACGGAAAAGCATTGATCCGCACAATTGCCGAACCAAAGTTCACAACAAAATTCAACCTTTTATCTAGGTGAGGTTATCTAGGGAAGGTTTCTCTGAGCGGAGAAGCCAGTGCCGCGAGGCGGTTAATCCGGCACTGAAGCATTTCACAGGATTTTGCTCCGGTTGCGCAACTTCCAGTATCTCTCCAGAATTTTAACTGCCGGTAGAAAAAATCACGCCAAAGACGGAACTGCAGACGTTGGCAAGACGCTCCGAAAGACGCCTGCCCTCTAGAAACCCAGTTCGTATCGTAATCCCGTATCCAGTTTCAAGGACTCAGGGTGGATTCGAGAAGGAAACGAGCAAATGTCGAGCCGAATTCGGAGTCTAGCGCAACGTTTTCCGAAGAAGGGCACACGCATTCCTTCATCGTGAAGATTTGGCTTGAAGACACTTTCGAAGAGACGGGAAAGGCGCGCTGGAGAGGACATATCACTCACGTTCCAAGCGGGGAACGCCGCTATTTGAAGGACTTGAGTGACATAGGAATCTTCATTTTGCCTTACCTGGACTCGATGAAAGTCCGTTCGGGATTTCGATGGAAGGTCTGGAAGTGGCTGTTCCGGCCGTCGAATCGCTGAATACGATAACAAGGGGGAACAATGCTACCGGCAAAACCTGGATATCCTGTAGGCGCAATCGTACTGAAGATAGTTGTTTTGCTGTTTCCAATCGCGTGCCTGTTTGTTCTGTCAGAGCCGCATGCCCACGCCGTTCCCAGTTATTCACGGCAGACCGGGCTTGCTTGCGCCGTTTGCCACTACGCTCCGCCAGAGCTAACACCGTTTGGAAGAAAATTCAAATGGGAAGGCTACACGTTCACGACAAAGCCCGAGATCAGCGATGACGCGAAGGGCCACAATTCAGGATTGCACATACTCGAGGCCCTTCCGCTTTCGGGGCTTTTTTTTACTTCGTTCACCTTGCTAAAATCCCCCGAACCGGGAACAGAGAATGGCAATTTCCAATTTCCCCAACAGGCTTCCTTGTTTCTCGCTGGGAAATGGGCGGAGCATCTGGGCAGTTTCGCACAGGTGACTTATAGCGGCGTGGCGAACCACTTCAGCTGGGACAACACGGACATCCGTTATGCCAACAACGAGCGGCATCTATTGAGGAAGCCCTTCACGTACGGGATAACCCTCAATAACAACCCGACGGTGCAAGATTTGTGGAACAGCACGCCGGCCTGGGGCTTTCCTTTTACTTCCTCCAATGTGGCTCCGACACCTGCTGCGGCGGCCGTGATCAACGGCCGTCTCGCCCAAGATGTGGCAGGAGTCGGGGCATACACCATGTGGAACGATCATTTCTACGTGGAGGGCACAATTTACCGTTCCGAACACCTTGGCGGACCTCAGCCAAATCCAGGAAAAGGATTCACATTTAATATTCGTGGCGTCGCCCCTTATTGGCGCGTCGCGTGGCAGACTTCCAACGCGAATAACGACTTTGTAGTTGGCACCTATGGCATGCACATGCGAAGCTCTCCCGGCACCTTCTCCGGTGCAACAATCTTTGGTGCGGGCCCGACAGACAGCTACACAGATTGGGCCGTCGACTTTCAGTACTATCGCACCATTTCGGAATCCGGCGATGTCTTGTCGTTCCGAGGCAACTATATTCGCGAGAATTCGGCTCTGGTAGCGACATTCGCTGCCGGGGGTGCCGCTCAGCCAGCCCACCATCTCAACAGCGTGCAGGCCAACGTCGAATATCACTTTGGCACGCGTCTTATTGGGACCGGCGCCTTTTTTAACATAACCGGAACACGAGACCCCCTTTTGTTCGCCCCGGCGCCGATTTTCGGTAGCGCAAGCGGAAGTCCCTCAAGTACGGGGTACATTGCCGACGTTTCGTGGTGGCCCCAGCAAAACTTCAAACTTTCAGCTACATACACCGGCTACACGCGGTTCAACGGCCTCGGAACAAATTACGACGGCGCGGGACGCAAAGCGAGCGCGAACAACACTATCTACCTGCTGGCCTTCTTTACTTTCTGACTGGATCGCCCGAGGCTCGAGCTTTGGACGTATCGGCTGGCGGAGCGTTGCGGGCGAGGAAATTTGCGAGCGGACTATGGGGCGGTGTAAGCTGACCTTGGCATTCGATGCCGGGCTTACGGTCAGCAGCAAGGCGCGCGCGGATGCTCCGAATGCGGCAGCACCGCCACCCAGGCCGCCCCAATGGTCCAGTTTTTGTTATGCTGCGCGGTGGATGCCGAAATTCTTGAGACCGAGTAACAACCAGCCTCACAGTCAATTCAACCCAATGCAACGAAGAAGTCAGCACCAGGTGAAGAATTAGCGTGCCCACGTGCTTGCGAAAGCTTTGCGGCGGGATTTCTACTCGAATTGAATGGAGGAGACCACATGCAAAAAATAATTCTACGTCTTACATCAGCGGTATTTCTTGTCAGCCTCACAATCTTGGCTCTGCCGCCTGCGGGACGCGCCCAGAACGATGCCGCCAAAGTCTTCAAAACCGATTGCGCGCAATGCCATGCGGCGGATGGCAGCGGCAATTCACCTACCGGCAAGGCCCTGAAAGCCAAAGATCTCAAGTCAGATGACGTGCAGAAGCAAACGGATGCAGAGCTGGCAGCGGTCATTAGCAAAGGGCGCGGCAAGATGCCGGCCTTTGGCTCGAAGTTGTCTCCGGATGTGATCAATTCTCTGGTGGCTTACATCCGCCAACTGCCGAAGAAATGAAACATTCTTTGGCAACACCCGGCTGAAGGATTCAAATCCGATAGGCTCTATAGGCGTTCAAGATTTTGGATGCAGGAGGATGTGATGGCGGGAGTCGCAGACCATTCCAGCAAAAATCCGGCGCGGGAAATCTCGCGTCCTGACCCGGCTTCCGGAAATAGGCGCTCTTTTCTCGGTGCGCTGCTCGGACTCGGCTCGGTCCTTGTGGGCGGCCTGTTCAGCGTGCCACTCATCCGCTTCACGCTTTTCCCACTATTGCGCCGGACGACAGAAGTGAAGAGGTCTCCCGTGGGAACACTGGGCGAGTTTTCTACTTTGAATGAACCGGTGATGCGCACCATTCAGATTGAGCAGGTGGATGGCTGGCGGAAAGCAATATCCGAAAAAGCCGTTTATATTACGAAAGACCAGCAAGGCCAGCTTCGTGTGCTCACCTCCGTCTGCCCTCACCTGGGTTGCACAGTGCCGTGGAACAAGGAAAAGAATCAGTTCATTTGCCCCTGCCATGGGGCCACGTACATGCCCGATGGAACTCGTATCAGCGGGCCCTCACTCCGGGGAATGGACACACTCGAAACATCCATTCAGAACGGTCAACTCCTGGTGCGATTCCAATATTTCCGGCAACTCGTGGCTGACAAGGAAGTCATTGGCTAAGGAAGGAGATTTTCAGAGATGGATTCAACCCAGAAAGATCAAAGCAACCTTCTTCCTCCACCCCAGACGGGAGTATGGAACTGGCTAAATCGTCGCACAGGCCTGGATGATTTGCTTCGCACTGCTCTCGATGAACCCATTCCTGGCGGAGCGCGGTTCGCTTACGTATTCGGTTCCGGGCTCCTGTTCATATTTCTCTCGCAAATCATCACCGGAGTTTTTCTCGCGCTCTACTATGTTCCATCTGCTGACCACGCACATACGACGGTCGCTTATATTACGAAAGCGGTCACCGCCGGATCGTTTCTTCGCAGTCTGCACGCCTACGGCGCGAGCGCCATGGTCATCGTCTTACTTCTGCACCTGTCACAAACCTATATTTACGGGGCGTACAAAGGACGGCGGGAGATCCTTTGGCTCTCCGGATGCGTGCTCTTCGCGCTCGTTCTCGGGATGGCTTTCACGGGTTATCTGCTTCCATGGGACCAGAGAGCCTACTTTGCGACTGCCGTGGGAACCAATGCGGCCGGCGAGATTCCGGTGATCGGCGAAACCGCCAAGCGCATGATGCGCGGTGGCACGGACATGGGCACGCTCACCATCTCGCGGTTCTTTGTGGCCCACGTTTTTCTCATTCCTGCCTGCATCTTTGCGCTTGTGGCATCCCATCTTCTTCTCTTTCGGAAGGCGGGAGCCGCCGGACCAGTCAGCGAACATCCCAGTGATCTAAAGCAGAAAACCGAACTCTTCTACCCTCGCCAGGTGCTGATGGATCTCGCCTTGACCGCGCTGCTCATCATCGGGCTCGGCGTTCTGTGTTTCTTCGCGCCCATGCAACTGGGTCCCCCTGCCAATCCTGCTGATGCGCAATACATTCCGCGGCCCGAGTGGTATTACTTGCCCATTTTTCAGTGGCTGAAATACTGGCGCGGTGCGGCTTCAGTCGTCGGTGTCCTTGTAATTCCAACCGTTCTAGTGGCGGCCGTAATCGCGCTTCCTTTTCTCGACCGAGGCATCGAGCGTCGCCCCTGGAAGCGCCCGGTCGCCATGGGAGCTTATGCATTCGTATTGTGTGCGCTCGTAGGGCTCGGCCTTCGCAGTCAGTACCTGGACAAGCACGATCCTGACGTTGCGAAACAACTGGTCAAGCAAGAAACCGAGGAACAAGAATACATGCGCAAGCCGTTCGAACCCGAGCTTTCGCCCGGTTCACTGGCCGCGGCAAACGTAGCGCTGGCCAATCCGCTCGCCGCCAAAGGGAAGACCATCTTCGAGGCCCAATCCTGCAACGCCTGCCATGGCGACGCTGGCGTGGGCACGGCCGCAGCCCCCGCTCTCGTCGGCATCGCCGCTAGATTCTCTTCCGATCAACTTGCGCAACTCTTCGCGCATGCCACCGCCAAGATGACCGCCGGCGGAATGCCCCGGATCGATCTTCCGCCCGATGATTTGAAGGCACTGATCGCCTACGTGGAGAGTCTTAAATAATCCTAGATTGCCATTCGGAGACACCCGTCGTCGAAACCGTAATGGGAAAAGATGCCAGTCTTAATCCAGATATGCGTCGCCCCGAAAGTACACTGGGTACAAAGCAAAATTCACGGCTTCACTTGTCTCTCCAAATTCGTATGGAGCAGCGGCCGCGAGCATCTCAATGGCCTTGCCAGCATCACGAACAAGCAGAGCACGGATCGACGGCAAGTAGTTGAATTGCACAATCGTATCTCCCGGAAAGCGTTTGCCCAGATCGTCAGCCAGGATTCTAAGAGGCGGAATCGGACGCCGAAGTAGTCAGAAGAAAGATTGCATCATCCGACGCGATTGTTCATCCAATGCAGCAAGAGGATTCCTGACTGGCAAAGGACACGCGAAAAAGGAGGAAAGAATATGGCAACCGGGGAAGAGACCGCGAAGGCTCCAGGCAGCGACCAGGCGGCAAGCCCATGGGCGGCGGCGCTGAGTAAGCTGCGCGAATGGGACCCCGCCTGGGCGGAGCAAGCCGTGAAGATGACGACGAGTCCCTGGAAGGAAGGTGTTTTGCCAACCAAGTTCATCGAGTTGGTCAGTGTTGGTTTGAATGCTGCGCATACAAACCTCAACCCCGATGGAACGCGCCGCCACATCCGGGCCGCCATCGCGGCGGGGGCGAATAGGCAAGAGATTCTGTTTGTTCTAAAGTGTGCGTCGGTAATGTCCATTCACTCCGTCACCTTTGGCGCGCCTATTCTTCTACAAGAAGCTAGTTCAGGCAGCTTGGAGGACTTCAGCCAAGTGCGGGCGAAGCGATTGCAAAAGGTTGGTGAAGCGACTCCGGCTGTAGAAAAGATGAAGGCGATCGGGCAATGGGGTGATGACTGGGATTGTCTTCTTTTCCTTGCCCCGGTGTGGACCGACCTGTATATGGCCATGTGCATCGAATTGTACGGAGAGAAAGTGTTCTCACCCAAGGAGCTTGAGCTTCTGCTCATCGCATTCGACGCTTCGTACGGGAGCGCGTATGGTCCGTACACGCGTCATCACATTAAGAAGGCGTTTAAGGCCGGCGCAACAACCGACGAAATCATGCAGGTTCTGAAGCTTGGTGTGGTACAGGGGATGCAGGCTTGCACGCTCGGTGTGTCGATTCTGGCTGAAGAACTGGAGCGCAACGCCGCGAGCCAGCGCGCAAGCGCGTGAGTAGATAACGGAAGTTCAAATGGGACCTCACTTGGGGTAACAGGGGGCGGTACGTACTAGCGGAGGTGTTCCATGCGCAGAAGAATTCCGGGTCTGGCCCTGCTTCTCCTGCTTCTCTTTCCGCTCGGCAAAGGTGGGATACAGGCGACGGACAATTCTGTCGAGCCGAATAAGTTTTTTCGCGAGTTCGTCGCCCTGAATAACGATCAGATTCGTGAAATTCGCGAGGGAAAAGCGGTCGCGAAGATATTGGATTCCCCGACCGCAGATCAGGTATTTGTTTTCGGCTCGGTCTACATCGATTCGACTCCGGAGCGGTACCTCAAGTTCGCATCGGATGTCGACGC
>Ga0209648_10002234_pt1 | contig 15982 bp, 11 predicted proteins | sample GraSoi2013_115cm_FD_185830 | JGI IMG/M metagenome (GOLD analysis project Ga0209648, IMG submission 185830) | Grasslands soil microbial communities from the Angelo Coastal Reserve, California, USA - Sample 9_17_2013_115cm (SPAdes) (version 2) | ecosystem: Environmental > Terrestrial > Soil >...
AATCAGTATTAACAGCGGATACCAGACCGGACCCGGCGCTGCTTTTGGCAGCAGTGACTTCTGTGAATTCAAGTGCACGAACGATGCCTAAGATTCTGACATCAGAAGCCAGAACCTCAGATAACTGTCTATCCTACAATGAGTTACGGTCATTCCAGAACCTAGAGCCACCTCGCCGTCCATCGCGCTAAGGGTCAATAGGCAAAACTTTTCCCGATTAGTGCAATCGACGACCAAGTTGATGGAATTTGCAAACACGCTGTGGCTGGTCGCCCGCGCCATGGCTTGGAGGGCCAAATGTCTCTATTGAAACAACTTACGCGAGTTCGTTTTGCAATTTTTGTGTGCGCGATGGCGGGACGGGGACTGGCGACCGTCAGTGTTATTGCTCCGGGAGAGCACCGTGAAGCTGCAGAGCTAGTTTAAGCATTTTAAGCCAAACACCCCAGTCGGGACGTTTAAACGTAGCCGTTACGTGTCCGCGATATTTGATATGCACGGTTTTTGTCGCGTCAAGCCGCGGAGCTAAATGTTTTCTCAAGATCTGCTCCAACGTCATGCCTGCGGAATCCAGTGCTTCTGCTACCTGTTCCTTTTTCCACCGCAGCGTGAGATAAGGTCCCTCGAGAGCTATCTTAGGCCCGTATCCCGCTCGCTCGGCGGTTTCCGCCGGAGACTCGAGAGCGCAAATCTTTCTTTGTCGGACCGTTATCTTACTTTCGCCTCGCATTCGACGGGATCTCGATTCCTGCTTCGTTCTCACTCTTTTGAAGCAGTGATGTTCAGATTGATCGGAGGGGGGACTGGCTGGCCAAGGCGCATTCGCTGAGTCCGCTCTAGCTGGTTCAAAGTCCGGCCGATCTCCCGTGAGAGAGCCGCCTCGTATCTGAGCAGCCGGTCCGCCTGAGGCCCTTCCGGGACAGTTCGGCGAAGTGATTCCAGTTCTAGCTTGGAGGCCCAAATCTTTGCATGTTCTTTCCGGTAGCGCTCAAGCCGCCGGATTTCCTCATTCACGTCTTCGAGGAAATTCTCTTGGCATTTCTGTGGCGACGTGTTCCCTTTTTCCTTGCGTTCCTCCTCAGAGCAGAGAGAGGTCCCGAGCCAAACCAAATAGGAATCGAAGAGCGTCTTCCGCCAGTTTTCTTCTTGATCCCACTCTTTATAACTTCCGTACAGCTTGGTTAAGATGGCCTTGTCAAATTCCGCGTCAAAGCCTTCTTTATCTAGGCTTTCCTTTAGCTCTTCTAACAGATTCAGACATCCCTGCAGAGCTTCGAGATTGGCGATCCACCGTATCAGGCCGCCATTGCAGCTCAACTGCGGCAATGTCGCAGCATCCTGTCGACCGCGCTCGTTTGCATCCCATTGGATAAACTCCGCTCCAGCGCGAATTTCCGCACCTTCCGCGGTCCACACTCGACGAAGGCGCCACCAGAGAACGGCGAGTTTGTTGACAAGGATCTCTTCCAGAGCTCCTTCAGGTTGACGATCTTGGTACAGTGCGCGGAGCAGGGCGTCAAAATCGTTTTGCGATTCGCCCTTTAGAACGACTGCTTTGGAAAATGTTCCGTGCGTGATCGCATTGTGCTTGCTGCGCTCTTTGCCCTGCGGGGTCCGCGGACCGGTGGCTTTGCGGACAAGCGAGGTCGAACCGGGACCACTAGCGGTTGGCACTGAACTCAACCCAATTTTTGGAGCTTGGCTCGCGGCAGATTCGGAGCTGCCAAGATTCTCGCCTGCTATCTCTGCCATGGTGCTTCCAGCATTTCGTTGGCTTCGTATGAAGCGTCGATGCTCAGATCAAAATCACCAGCATTCCTCCGGCACCTGGTCTATTAGATAGATGGAATTGGCTTGTGAGATGGTTTTCTGGTCCGAGCTCGCCTTGTGTCGTATTAGTACACGCCGGAGACGCCCACCGCCCCTGCAGCCGCTAATGACGTTTGCAGCTTAGGTGGGTTCTGTTCTTTCACTCTTGCCTTAGACCAACGGGTTCTAGCAGCCTTCCGTGCAATCTCCCTGCGCTGTTCTGGTGTGAGCTTACCCGGCTACAGTCAGTTGGTCAGAAACTCTAGTGAGCTTTTGGGGTGGATAGAATCGGCGGACGAACCTACTCGGGGGGCTCTTTCTTCCGGCGAGACAGAAAGCGCTGGAGAAAACTGGAGCCTCTTTTCCGGTAGCTTTTAATCCCGGCTCTCAAGAAGACCTCGCAGATTTGCGCCACACTGCGACCTTCGGTCAAAGCGATCTCTTCCAAATTACTCTTAAGGTTTGAAGGAATTCTGAACGTAAATTGAGTGTCCTTCTTCATTCGCAGCAGATTCTACCACGCACCTGAGCCAATCTGCCGAGTCGATAGCAGCTTGACAAGCCGCGGTTGCGTGCAGTACTATGCATTGCATTGCACTGCTTGGAGGAGCAATGAAAAATTCACACGCAGCCTGGCGCACCAACGCTCATGATGCACGATCGGTTTGGGGCCAACTTCCATCCCTTACGCTTGAGGCGCTACGGCAATTGACTGAAAAACTCGCTCTTTCTGTCGCCGCAGGAGATCTGCAGCTCTTGGAGAATCGGTGGTACGTCACGCATTCGGGCCTAATACATATAGCCCAAAGGCGCCGTTGCTTTGGAATAAAGACGGCTATTGAGGATCGTCTTTGCGATCCTGCTGCTAACCGCTGGGTATTCAAAGCAACCGTCTACAAGTCCCCTGGTTCGAAAGGGTTCGCTGGTTACGGCGACGCCGATCCCTCCAATGTGTCCACCTTGATGCACGGAGCAGAGATGCGCATTGCCGAAACGCGGGCCGTCAACCGCGCCCTGCGCAAGGCTTATGGTATCGGGCTCTGCTCGGTCGAGGAGTTGGGATCGTCATCGCGTAACCCTGGCCCCGGGGCGGATCGCGAGCCCTCGGCGAAACACGCCAGCAATGTTTCAAACAATGGCCGGCCGCGCCTACGGGATCAACTTTGCTTGCTGATCCGCCAGTACAATCTCGATCCCACTCTCGTTAAGGCATACGCGGCCGATTTCTGTGGCACACCATCCTTGAAAGAAGCGAACCGCGATCTAATCCAGTCCTTTATTGCGCACCTGGCCGCATGCGCAAAGGAAGACAGGGACATGTTGATTTGCCGACTCAATTCCTATGCGCAGCCGGTGGAGGCTAAGCCATGAGACATCAGATTCCCGGCTTGCATTCGCGACACCAAGATTCCGAAACCAATTTCGATGGCGTGTTTCTAGTTCGTGTGGAACGAGCGTGGTATCGGCGGCATCCCCAAAAGCCATTCGTGGAACTCCGATTTGTCATCTTGGAGCCGCAGTCCTTTCAAGACCGGTCTTTTTTCAGCCGGTTGTATTGCACCGAAAGAGCTCTGTGGAAGCTCCATTGGTTTCTTCGAGACTTTGGCTACGATGCCGACCTGCTCAACCGCGATCAAGTGGATGAAAAGGCCCTTCTAAGCCTCCGCGGGGTCGTTCGCACTTCGCACAAGATCTTGAATGGACGTTCTTACCAAAATCCTGATTCCTTCGCACCGCGTCAATCGATGACACCGCTGCGCAGGACCGACGTGGAGGTTCGGATGGTCTATAGCTACACGCAGATCAGCCAGTACCTCCGGTGCCCTCGCAGCTACAGGTATCGTTACCTCGATGGCTGGCGGGAAAAGGAAACTCGCGCGGCCATGGCTTTCGGCCGCTGCTTTGAGAACGCTCTGGGAGCTTACTTCCGTGAAGAGGATTGCGGTGCAGCGCTGTTCAAGGAATGGGAAACTTACCGTGATTCTCCCTTCGAATTCAAAAAGGGAGAGACTTGGGACCGGTTAGTACATCAGGGAATGCATTTGCTCCAAAAGTTCGCACAGGATAACCGGGTTCGCGTTCGCAACCCGGGCAAGGATCTCCAGATCAAGTTTCTTCGAATGCTGGCGGGAGGCAGCGAGTTTGTTGCCCATCTCGATGTAATAGGTGAAATCGACGGGGTGCGCTGCCTGATCGACTGGAAAACCACGACGAGTCACTACCCAGACGGCCCGGAAGGTTTGCTTTCACTTGATCCGCAACTCATTTGCTACTCGTGGATCAGTGGCATTACGGAGGTGGCGCTGGTCGTCTTTGTCAGGAAGCATGCTCCCGAGATTCAATACCTGAGGACATCGATCTCCGAAGAGCAGCGGCAGGAATTTGGCCGGCTGGTAGAGACCACAATCACCCAGATCGAGGCGGGTCACTTTAGTCCGCATAGCGGCATTCGCTTTCCCCAAAACGGATGTGTCAGTTGTTCCCATCTGGGACTCTGCCTGAACAACGAGCAGTTAGTAGCGGCGAAACTCATTCGTAAGCAGGGAGCGAGCGACCTTGATTGGCTTGACGAGCTTGTGGACTGACTGGCGGACCGTCGTGGCACCCGAACTAAATCACCGACGCGCAGTGTTCGTCCTAGGCAAGATCGACGAGATTTTGAGCTGGGAGAAGACCAAGGAGCAAGAGAAGGACGCGCGGTTTGTCGAGCTTGGGGAATATCTGTGTGAGGTGAGATCGAAGCAGTACTGGAGGCTAGAAAGACTCAACTCATTTGATGAATTCCTGGCCAAGCGTTTTCCCGACTCCCGTCGAAAGGCCTATTACCTGATGACGATTCACGAGCATCTCACACGCGTACCGAAGCCGCAGCTTCGAGAAATCGGCTGGACGAAGGCGAGGGAACTCGTCAAGGTAGCAAGGAGGGATGGGGAGAAGTTCGCTTGTGCACCCTGGGTGCACAAAGCCAAGGCACTCCCCAGGGAACAATTCCAACGAGAGGTCGAGCGGCATCTAACGGGCAAAGAAACGGAATCTTGGGAGATCATCTATTTCAAGCTTTTTAAGAGCCAACTGCCCGTGGTCGAGAAGGCGATCGAAACTGCTGGCCTGATGCTCGGGAGCGATAAATCCCGCGGATATTGCCTGGAGATGATCTGCGCCGATTTCTTAGCGGGCGCCAGCATTGATGACCCCTGACCATAGTTCTGATTGCCGCTCAGGAACAACTTAGTTGATCGATTTAGGACGACCCTGACTAAGTGGGGATGCATGATGTGTTTACGCCAGAAGCAACCCAGAATAAAACTGGACCCAGACGAGTACAAATCACTTCACCGCGAGGTCCTGGAGCGTGACGGATGGCGATGCCAAAATTGCGGCACTTCAAGGGACCTCCACGTCCACCATTTGAAACGACGAAGTAAGCTCGGTGACGACGCATCTTTTAATCTGATTACGCTTTGTGCCAGCTGTCACGGAAGCTTGCATAGTTGCCGCCGTTGAAGGGAATCTGGACCTCAGGATACGGTGCGCTCACCCTCCAGGTGCTCTCGAATTTAATATAACCGGCTATAATTCAGTGCATTACAGGCACCTGCCCTCTGCGAGATCCATTCGTCTTCGGAGCGTCTCACTCTGGCCCGGAATCCCTTCCTCTATGCTACACTCCGCTGCTTTTCCGAACGGCCAATGAAAGCCTATGAACAGATGCGTGGCCGCCAGGGCAATTCGGTGTCTAGGTAAGTAACTGGCCTTAATTTGGCATTCGGTCCAGTAGTTCCGTATCAGGTGAATCCCTTACGCTTTGGGTGCCAGCGGACTGCGCTGTACCCGACTGGAGACGGTGAGCCCCACCCTCTGGGCCCCCCTCGCTGAACAACACGCTCGTTGAGAGGAATACGGAATGCTAGCTAGACTGGTCGGTAGAATTCAGGGGTTCCCAAGCAGAGATATATTTCTTGTTCTGGCGCTTCTTGCGCTGGTCTCAGTCATGAACGGCTGCACTGGCTTGACATCGCCGAAGCCCCAGGCACAAACTCCTACTCCTACTCCCTCTCCCTCCGCTTTGAGCGTCACAACCACGTCACTCGCCCCAGGCCAGACTGGACAGCAATATTCTCTCACTCTCGCGGCCACCGGTGGCACACCAAGCTACACGTGGAGCATTTCCTTGGGAACGTTACCCACGGGGCTCGCGCTCGGGGCAGCCAGCGGCCAAATTTCTGGGACACCGACCGCCAGCGGCCAGTTCAGCTTTACCGTTGCGGTGAAGGACTCCACCTCTTCCCCGCAAACTGCTAGCAAGGCCCTTACGCTCGTTATTTCCAGCTCGACTGCGCTGGATCAGTACGGCGGTCTCGGGGGGGCTGCCTGTTCCGGCGGGGGGACAGGATACTTCCGTCTTGCCAAGCTAAGTAACAACCGCTGGATGTTCTGTGATCCCTCGGGCAACGTGTTCTGGAATGTGTCGATGTATAACCAGCAGTGCGGCACAATGGGCGGGAAGTATGCGAACGCAGGCCTGTGTTCGCAAGAGGAGGACGCTCGTCTGCAGTCCTGGAAGTTCAACGCGCTCGATGCCTACATGGACGTTAGAATGCTTCCGATAGCAACCTACGGCACCGGGCCGGGGGTCAGTTCGAACCAGTACATGCCGTTTTGGTTTTTTACGAGTCCGAACGGCTATGCGCTGCGGAACGCGAATCGTTATGCAACAGAATCCACCAAGGACATTGTATTCGGCGTGACGACCAACGCGATGAATGGTAGCGAATATCGCGGCTGGTTGCCGGACTTCTACGCTCCAACCTACGCGCAGACTGTTAATGGCACGGTTGGGTCGGCAAGCTCGAGCACCGGCATGGTTCAAGAGTTCGGCCTCAATGCGCTCAGTACAACCCCCTGGGCGATCGGCTGGGTTATTGACGACGCCGATCAGTGGTATGGCGTGGCCGGAGGAGGCGACCCCAATTGCCTGACGGCGACGCAGGGTGTTGTCTATCCGCATCCTGGCTGGATGGTGGCGGTCAATGCGCCCATCGAACACTTCTATGTTTACACGAATGATGGGTCGTACCACCTGTTTAACGATGGCACGAACTACTCGAAGCAGGCATGGGCCAATTACCTCCAAACCAAATATGGGACGATCGGCGCGTTGAACACGGCTTGGGGCACCAGTGGTTTCTATACGTCGTTTGGTTCAACCGGCACGTCGTTTACAGGGCTGACGTTGAGCACGTCGAACGGCCTGACATTCACTGGCACTCTTCCGAATACGCCAGTGGCGCCCTTCTCCTTAGCGATCAAGGCGAACGGCGTTCTAGTAGCCGGGGATTGTCCTTACGCGCAATTCACCGGCTATATTCAATGCAACGACGGGAATGCCGATGGCACTGGCGGAGTTGCGGGGGTCGGTATCAATGGAATAATCACGTATGCCAGTGGGGCCATCACGATAACTTTTGCGGTCGCTCCAACGCAGCCTGTGACGGTAGACTACGTGCAGTGTGGATTCACCTGTGGGACGGGTATCCTAGACGAGGACGGCCGCAATGCTAGTTGGATGGGTAGCTGGCAGAATCCCACGGGCGGAGCGGCGGCCGACGAAGATGCTTTTCTGCAACAGTTCACTGGTAAAGGCATATCAACTATTACGACTGCAATCCGCAATGTAGACAAAAATCACCTTATCTTCGGTCCGACGTCGTTCAACAAATTTGGCTGCATCGCTCGCCAGCCGGTCTACACAGCGGCAGCACAATACCTCGATGGGATGGTTATAAGTCTTGATATGTGGAACTATGCGAACAACCCGTCGGTTATGCAGAAGACTTATGACGAGTTCGGTAAGCCCTTTGTCGTGTGGACGAGTGTACAAGCGACACCGGACTCAAGCACAAGCGGCGCGGACTACGGCATCAAGCAGTTCACGACACAGGCCGCCCGTGCTGCGCAATACACGTCTTACGTCAACGGCCTCTGGACAACCAAAGGCACGAACGGGGATTCCCCGGTTGTTGGCCTCGCCTGGTGGGACTTCACCGATATGGGAGACGGCAATTGGGGCATCGTATCCTTCAAGGATAACGCCTACGATGGCCTCGAGGACCTCACCGGGAATCAAGCCTGTTCGCCGGAGGCGGTGCAATCCGGCTACTCCTGCGGGAACGAAGCGGCGAACCACGGCGATTTCGTCACCGGGCTCAGGCAGGCCAATCAGATCTGGTATTCGGTCCGCTCATCTGTCCCGTAGACGGACGGTTCTGCGCGGGCGGCTTGCCTTTGAATGCTACGCGAGGGTTTCGCGCCAGCGTTAAGAGGTCGAATCACCTGAGCGAGTTGTCAAGGCTCGGTGTGGAGAAAGGGTGAGGAACCGCGCCGCTTGGCAACGCACCTGCGGCCTGCTCGCGCCGCGGCTCCAGAATCAGGCGCCTCTGATTCAGCAGGATGATCAGCGTGAATCCTAACCAGAGAAAGCGCACATTTGACCCGGACACCGATAACCCAATGAGCGTGGAATTGAACAGGCCGAGCTGAAGCCCTCGGGAAACGTTTTTCAAGAAGATTTCCCCGCGTCTGCCAAACTCTCTCGTCTTGCGTGTCAGCAAGAAGAAGCAGGAGCCGATGAGGCAAAGATAGGCAAGCAAGGCTGGCACTCCGGATTCTGCCCCGAGCTCCAGGAAAGTGTTGTGGGCTATGCCGGATACCTTGTTCCCGGTAGTCGGAATGTATGCTTTGAAGTAGGCGCTTGACGGTCCGACTCCCAGGAGAGGATGATCAAGCATCATGTGAAAGGCCGCCTTGGCGAATGCTTTGTGAGCGAAAGTCGACTCCTCGTCGTTGATAGTAGGGTTCAGGAGCCGCTGGATGGCCTTCGGCGCAACGAAAAAGGAGCACAAAAGTAGGGCAGCCAGCACCGCTACCCTTTGCTGTCGACTCTGGCCGCGGATTACTTGGATGACTCCGAAAAGGAACAGGGTGATGAAACCGGCTCGCGAAGCACTCAGGATAACGCCAACGACAGTAAGTCCTATGCAGGCGTAGCAGCCCCAACGAGCCAGCTTGCTTTTCGTCTCGCCCAGCACTGCCAACGCGAGGGGCAAGGCGCTCATGGCGTAGAGGGCATAATAGTTCGCGTCCGAGAAGGGCCAGCCTGGCCGATCATCGCCCCCGAGGTAGTCGCGAATGATGTACAAGGCGGCGAGCCCCATTCCGGCAACCACTACGAAGAGCAGGTGACGAAGCTTATCCTTGCTGTCCACAAAGACCATAGTGATAAACAACAAAAGCAGCGCAGAGACGGCGTTCGCCACACCATAGGAGGTCCAGTCCTGTAATCCGGCAAGCGCCTGACCCGCAAAAACCCACGACAGTGCCCTCCAAGTCACGAAAAAAAATAGTGCTTTAGCTGGCAAGGACCCTAGATAATTAGGCATTCCGCGGACGGCCGCCCGCCCGAAGGCAAACAAGAAGAGCACGACTCCGAGAAGCTTGAAGATAGTGACCCCACCAATGGTCACGTTAACCAGATAGTGGTTCTGAAACGGGAGAAAGAAGATGAGGAGCATGAATAGAAGCCAGATCATTTGCCCGCACACCACACCGACCGCACGACCAGGAAGGTCGCTGCGGTAACGGCAATCCGTCTGCCAAAGCTGACGGCGCCAGAACGAGTTGCTGTTCCTATCTGACTGATATTATGAATCTTATTTCAGGCTGAAATCAAGAATGGAAACCGATGGGTGAATAGAGAAAGCAACTGCTGCAGATTGTGAATTGATTTCCCAAGCTGCGTTTCTGCGCTCCCTAAAGCGCCCAACTTTGCCTGTGGTCTACCTGCTCAGTTCCGCGAGAGAGTTGGCAGGCCGCTTGCTAGGTCCCAGGGCTTTGCTGTATCTTCTTCTTCGTTTTCGTCATGCACCTTCCTCCGAGCCACGGAGCACTTCCTGGGAAACTCAGGGGACCTTTGCCTGGGACATTACTTCCAAAGCGAGGTTCTTTTGTGCCGCGCCCGCTGGCGCGAGTGCTCTGGACGGGCATTGTCATTTGGTCGCTAGCCTTCGGACTAGGAAGAGGAGCACCCGAGCGGGGCCTAAGCGCGACGGAAAGCCGACTGCCAGGCTACGACTCCTATGGTGGTTATAATCTCAATACTGGCCGGAAGACCGGCTTCTTCCACACGGAACAGATCGGCGGTCGCTGGTACCTTATCGATCCGGAAGGGCATCCATTCTGGATGCGGTCGGTTTACAACATCGATCCCTATTCCAGCGGCCAAACAATAGGCAGAAAGTACGGTGGCATCCCGAGATGGGCGGTCCAAACCGTCCGGCGCCTGCGGGGCTGGGGCTTCAACACGATCGGAGAATACTCTGGAAACGCCCTGTTTCCTGTGGGCGTTTACGGCTCTCCGAGCGGGGATCCCGAGAAAATGCCGTTCATTGGTTTTCTTGCCCCGGGGATGGGGGCGCTCGCAAATTCACGTGGGCTGGCAAAGTCACAGACTCTGGACATCATGGCGGGAATCCCTCCACAGACCTACAACGACTGGCGCAGCCCCCTGGTCGATTTCTACGCGCCCCAATTTGAAGAATATGTGAAGAATGTCGTCAGCGGGGCCGAAGCGACTTTCACCGCGCCCATTTCCCGATCGCCTTGGCTGGTGGGTTGGACGATCGACGATGCCGACAAATGGTACGGCTTGGCGGGAGGGGCTACGTCCGGATGTCCCGTGCGCTACCCGCATCCGGGATGGATGGTGGCGGTCACAAATTTTGACCAGGGAAGGGGGCGCCCATCCGGGTCGCACGGGGACATGAAAGTCTATTCCAAGTACGCGCTGCGGGATTTTCTGGCGAAAAAGTACAGCACCATCCAAGCGCTGAATGCAGCCTGGAAAAGCGACTACACGACGTTTGACAGCGATGGCGGATATGGCTCCGGCCGTGGATTCCTCGACGAGGATGGCCGGCATTTTTGGATTGGGAAGGACTGGAAGACTCTCAGCGATGCCTCCCCCAATGTAAAGGGCGACCTGGATGCGTTCCTGCTCGAGTTCGCGCGCAAGGCTTTCTCCGTTATCGTCTCCCGCGTTCGTGCCATGGACCATAATCATCTGATCTTCGGTCCAGCGGCGCTGAACAAGTTCGGGTGCCTGGCGAGGCCGCAGGTCCTTCAAGCGGCCGCCGAACACGTAGATGTCCTCCAGGTTAGCGCGGACGTTTTGAACCTGGCGAACAATTCCGAAGTCATGGCTATGAGCTATGAGCTCACGCACAAGCCCCTGCTTGTCTGGGTTGGCTTCATGGCCAATCCGGATTCAACACTCAAGGGAAGCCCCAACATTTATGCCATGCCGCCTATAAGCACTCAGCAAGAGCGAGGCGCCTACTATGGCAAGATGCTTATGAGGCTGGTATCCGTGAAAGGAAGCGATGGTGTTTATCCGGTAGTGGGCTTGGACTGGTGGGACTGGATGGACTCGGGAGGGGAAGGCGCCAATTGGGGCCTGATCACTTTCCGCGACAATGCCTACGACGGCAGGGAAGCAATCATTGCTCCCGGCAGCGACCCGTGGGGTTTCCCAACCGGCGGCGAGGCCGCGAATTATGGCGACTTCCTGGACGCTGTTCGGCAGGCAAACTTCAACCTGCCTTACGCGCTTGGCCTGACGCAGGACGATCACTAATTCGCCTTCGCGGTTACTCAAGCCGCATCATTTGTACAGATCAGTGTGCTCTCGAAGATAGTGTTCAAGTCCCGGGCACGGGCCTGCATGTTCGACAAGTGCTCGACTCTAGTCGCCGCGGCGGAGCCCAGACGACCTCGCAGATCCTTATCCGCAGCAAGCGTCAGGATCGCCTCTGCGATCCCCTTGGGTTCACCGGAAGGTATGAGATCGCCAGTTTCGTTGCTTAGAACGATTTCGGAAGTGCAGCCGACATCAGTGGCCACCACTGGCTTGCCCAGCAACATCGCTTCAATGACAGCCAGCGGCCCCCCTTCCCAATGAGAGGAGCAGACAAAAATGTCCAGCGCAGCCAGGAAGCTCCCTACATCCTCTCGAAAACCGCACAGGTGGAAAATTCCTGCCAGGCCGAGCTCATCAATCAGCTTCGTCAGAGAAGCTCGGAGGGGTCCATCGCCTGCGATGGCGAATCGAACGCTCGGATTCGCGTCGAACACGAGCCGAGCCGCACGGATAAAGTCGGCGTATCCCTTTTGCGCGTCAAGACGTCCCGCTGAGCCAACCAGCACGCTGCCGGGAGCGCCGAGAGCAGCGCGGAGTTGAGATGAGATGCGCTCGTCCACGACGGGAATCTCCACGCTGTCATGACAAGTCCGCACGGCTACGGGAACCTCCCAGGATCTGAGTTCTCGCTCAAAGGCATTGTTCACCGTCACCACACAATCCGTGAGGCGCATCATCGCGCGGCTGAATGCGTTCGCGTCGATCGGATTCCGCATGTGCGCGACTACCGGAATCCGCGCCAGCTTCGCCGCCACTAGCGTCGAGACTTGGTAAGTGAAACTATTGTTGACGTGGATCAAGTCGTAGCGTGTGGAGACGAGAACCTTGCGCAGCCGCCGCGCAATGGGAAGGGCGCGGACAAGTCCTAACCATTCCCGAGCTTCGAGCAGGACGGGCGCCAGTCGGGAATTCCTCAAGCCATTTCGCAGCGTGCTGTGACTCGTCGCCCGCGTTCTTTTAAAGCTTGATGGCAAATTCGGGTAGAGCGTCATTACCTTCCGGCAAGAGGCGGCCAGCCGCTCCATTCCCGGAGTGGGGTAGTAAAGCAGAGCGTCGTGCTTGAACCTGCTGTGGTCGCTGTAGGCGAGGTACTGTTCCAGCGCCCGCAGCGAGCCGCCGTAGCTTCCGCCCACTTCGACATGTAGAATCTGAAACGGACCACGCGTGGGGCTGCCTGTTCTTTGAGGGTCTGGCTCGAGGTGCACGGTCGAAAAATCCATTCGTGAATTCGCGCCTGGCACTTTTTCAGCCTTTCGGTTCGTAGGCACGGGAGTGTTCGGCGGCCGCTACTCCGGGTTCCTGCAAAGCTCCTCTGGCGCGAGCAGGAACCTCGGCCGAGGAGATGTCCACCTGCATATTCAGATCCCTCCAATGGTACCCGCCGAATCCGAATAGGACGGCAACTGAAACGAGAAAGAGCAGCGCCAAATAGAAGAGATTGGTTGTAAGTCCCCAGAGCTGCAGCGCGCCCAGCGATAGCATGATTGCCGTTGAGAGGTAAAACTGCCTCGGGATGCGCAGCGCGACCCCCAGACGCTTCAAAACTATATAGAAACCGAAGATCTCCGCCAGGATCCAGGCCACGCCGCGTGCCAGCGCGGCTCCAAGAAGGCCGTAGCGATTTGTCAGCCAGCCAAACAGTGCGACGAACGCCACGATGCGCACAATTTGCGCAGCCGTCCAATAGCTGGGCTTGCCCAAGCCGGAGATGAGCATGGCATTGAGCCAAGTGAGCGCATCCAGACCATTCACAACGACCAGCACCAGCAGGATTGGATATGCCGCAGTGTACTGCTTACCGAACAACTCGAGAATTGGCCGGGCGAAAGCCAGCAGGAAACAGGTCAAACCAGTCATCACCAGGACCATATGCCGTCCAACGCCCTGATACAGGCCGGGGATCTTGTCGAGCCGGCGCGCCGCCACCATATTGGTGACACCGGGGAGCACGCCTTCTACAAAAAACATAGACATCAACGCGGTGATCTCCGCGATCTGCAGCGCCACGAAAAATTTGCCCAGCAACGAGACATTGAGCTGGCGCAGCACCAGGATTTGGTCCAACTTCATGTGCAGCAGTCCCAGCGTGCTTGCTCCCTGAACCCCAAGGGTGAAGCCCCAGAAACCAGCAGGCAAGTACCAGCTCCACCGTTCTTTAGCCGGCAGGACTTCTTTCCAGAGGGCGTAGAGGCCGATTACGGAAATTATGAGCATCAGCACCAAATAGGAGATGAAGATGACGTGTCCGGGAGCCTGGCGAAAGAGATCCCGGTGGCCTAGCCAAAAGTACGCGTAGATCAAGCAGGCTCCGACAGTGGTTGCCCGCATCAGCGATTGCGCCTGCGTTACTTTCATCAAACCTTTTAGCGCCGCCAGCGCTGAGAAGAAAAGCAATGGCAGGGGAGAAAGCCAGAGCAGCAGCAGGGCGATATGAACGTCTACCTCGCGGCCGATTAGGAACTTGATGGCTTGTGGGTACGATGCGAGGCACACGCTCGCGATTACCACAACGGAGAGGGTGAACAAGAAGTAGGATCCGAGGAATGAAAACCTTCTCTCTTTTGGCAAAGCTGGAAGGAAGCGGATGGTGACTGTTCCTCCGCCGAAATACAGAATGCCGGAAACGACGCCGAGGTAAATGCCCATAATGCTATACGCGCCGACTGCTTCGGGAGAAATTCGGGCCAGGATCAAGCTGGTCAGGTACCCGAAAGGAGCGGTCGTAACCGAGACGATGAAGCTGCCGCTGACCCCGCGGGCGATGCGCTGCTCCAGGCCGTCGTGACCATGCTGGGCACTTGTCGCTGCTGTCGGCACTTCAGCGGCCAACGCCACCGCTCTGGTTTCCGCGGCTCGGGATGGATTCTGGCTCAAGCGAACTCTCTGAACTTCTTGCTCCCTCTTTACGCCTTCTGCTCTCGCGGCCACTCTCGCCGGTGCGAATCTACAACTGCGGCTGCGTCCGGTGTCTCGCAAACCGGAACAGCATGCCGGGGCGGCACCTTTCCAGTTCAGCCAGATATCGCACCGTGGCTCGGTGAACGGGTGTACGCACGCGGCGAATCCGCCTGAGGCCTGCAATGCCGTCCCGCAGTCCTCTTAGGAAGGGACGGAAGCGTCCGGAGCGCAGCGTAAAATAGAGCATCATGGCAAACTTGGGCAGGAAGAAGCGGATTCCATTGAAGATGGCGTAGTCCTTGTATGCGATCCAGACGTAGTTGCGAGTGAAGAAGTAATAGGGTTTCTCCGCGGTGCGCGTAACCGGCGACATACGGTGAAATGCGCGGATCGCCGGAGCGTAGAGAATCCGGAATCCGCGGTCCAAAATGCGCAGAGCGAGGTCGTACCCTTCGCAATAAATGAAGAGCGGCTCGTAATAGAGTCCCGCCTGCTCGTAGACCTCACGCCGGCAAGCGCAGGCACCCTCCACGAAGAAATGGGTTTCAAACTCCGATTGGCCAAATTCCTGCCAGCTTCTCGGATGGCACCACTCGCGCAGCCGGAGCTTGCCCGTCTCAGGATCGCAAACCTGGAAGGCCAGAACATGAACCTGCGGACGCTCTTGAAACGTCCACACTGTTTTGTCGATCTCGAAGGGAGAAGCGAAGCTCATGTCGTCGTCCAGGGTGATCACAATCTCGCCGCGCGCCTCGCGGATTCCGGCATTTCGGCCCCCCCCTGCCCCGAGGTTTTCTCGGAGCTCAATCAGCTTGACGCCGGGGCCGCGAGCTTCCACCAAGTCTCTCAGGCTTTCCTGCGAGCCGTTGTCCACGACGATGATCTCGCGATTCGCGTACTGTTGGTGCAGCACGGAGTCCAGCGTCAGTTCCAAGGCCTGGCGCCTTTTGTAGTTCAGCAGGACCACGCTGACCAGCGGCGTGCCGTTGTGGGAGAGGCCAGCATTCATGGATCAGTTCTCCGGCTCGGCGGCTGCGGCGTCTTCGCGCTGCCCGTCCCCGGGCGGATGACTGGCGCGGATTCCTTCCCACCAGCCTTGCAGCCGCTGACGCTTCTGGAATAAGTAGCCATACGCCCGGCGCGCCCAGCGAGCGCTCTTCCAATAGCACTTGTGCCAGCGCTTCAGCGTGATCAGTTCGCCGCCAAATTTCTTCTTGAATCGGCCGTAGCCGCACATGTCGTAGCGCGTTAGTCCGCGCTCCGCCGCCAGGCGCATCGCGCTCCAGTGCAAGAACTCGTTGGGACAAAGATCGCGGCCATCTTGCCAGCTCGCTCCACCCCAGAAGTAAACGGTCTGGTGGTCGTGCGGAAACAGTCCCACGGCCAGAACGCGCCCTGTGTTGTCGCGCACCCGCAGCGCGAATAAGAGGTCTGCCTCCTTCAAGTGGCGGAAGAGCAGACGCGGGTATGCGCGCGGATACGGCGGCGCTCGGCGTTTGCGGCGCATCAGCTCGCAGTACC
>Ga0209648_10002235_pt1 | contig 15981 bp, 25 predicted proteins | sample GraSoi2013_115cm_FD_185830 | JGI IMG/M metagenome (GOLD analysis project Ga0209648, IMG submission 185830) | Grasslands soil microbial communities from the Angelo Coastal Reserve, California, USA - Sample 9_17_2013_115cm (SPAdes) (version 2) | ecosystem: Environmental > Terrestrial > Soil >...
CGACGTCGCGGTCTGCTATCGCGACGCCCGCATGAGCTCGGACAAGAAGGCCGAGTTCGGCCCCAAGTTCGGCGTCGGCACGCCGCTCTATCGCCACCACACGACCAGCCTGGTGTTCAACGACCCGCCCCTGCACACGCGGGTGCGCAAGCTGTTGGCGGCAGCCTTCACGCCGCGCGCGTTGGCCAATCTGCAGCCGCGCATCGCGGCCGTGGTCGACGGGCTTTTAGCCCAGCACGCCGACAAGGGCCGCATGGACCTGGTCGAGGACTTCGCCTTCCGGCTTCCCGTCGAGGTGATCCGCGACATGCTGGGGGTACCGCCGGGCGAGCGCGCGCCCTTCCGCCGCTATTCGCTCGCCATCCTGGGTGCACTCGAGCCGGTCGCCAGTCCCCAACGCCAGGAAGCGGGCAATGCGGCGGTCGCCGAATTCTCGGCCTATCTCGACGGTCTCGTGGCCGAGCGCCGCAAGCGCCCGGCCGACGACCGCGATGTGCTGGGCACGTTGATCCATGGCGAAGTCGACGGCGAGCGGCTGAGCCACGAGGAGCTGGTGCAGAACTGCATCTTCCTGCTGAACGCGGGCCACGAGACGACGACCAACCTGATCGGCAACACGGTCGACGCTCTCCTGCGCTTTCCCGACGAACTGCGGTGTCTCAGCGAAAACCCCGGGTTGCTGAAGAGCTGCATCGAGGAAGGGTTGCGGTTCGAAAGCTCCAACCAGCTCGGCAACCGCCGCCTGTCGGCCGACCTCGAGGTCGGCGGCGAGAGACTGGCGGCGGGGACCTACATCCATATCGGCATCGGCGCGGCCAACCGCGATCCCGCGCAGTTCGCCGAGCCCGACCGTTTCGATGCCGGCCGCGAGCCCAACCGCCACCTAGCCTTCGGCTCGGGCGTGCACATGTGCCTGGGCGCCGTGCTGGCGCGCCTGGAAGGCACGATCGCGATCGGCCGGTTGGTGAACCGCTTCGACGCGCTGGCGCGCGACGGCGCTTACGAACGCGGCGGGCGGGCCCGCTTTCGCGGTTTCAATCGCTACCCGATCTCCTGGGACCGGGTTCTCCCCTAGAACGACTTCACCATGTGGACCCTCGTATGGGCATCCAGGCCATGATCGGGAGGGCCACGGTGGATGATCTCGAATCCATGCTTGCGATAAAGCCGGACGAGGTGCTCCATCATCTCGGCGGTGTAGAGTGACATGCCGCGAGCGCCACTCAATCGCGCGACCTCCTCGATTCGCCCCAGCAACCAGCTCCCCACGCCTGCGCCCTGTCGCGTCGGATCGACGCCGATCTGGTCGATGAAGAGCCCGTCGTCGCGCCGTTCGGTCCTGACGACACCGACGACCCGGTCGGCCTCCAATGCGACATAGATGTCGCCCCGCTCCAACTCCGCCGGAAGCCGCGCATAGCCCGCCGCAGAAAGCTCGCGCCCCAGGGCGCGAACATAGGGCGTGAACGCCGCGCGCAAGACCCGCTCCACCTCGTCGCGCTCGGACGACATCGCGTTTCTGAACGTCAGCGCCATGACGAAAGAATAGCATACAAAAAACGCCCGACGGCGGCGCCGGCGGGCGTTGTTCGATGCTGGGGAAGCGCGCTATGCCGCTTCCTGCTGCTCGGCCTGTTCCGCCGACGGGCCCGAATCCTGGCCCTTGGCGGCGGTGTCGCGTTCGATGAACTCGATCACGGCCATGGGCGCTGCATCGCCGAAGCGGTAGCCCGCCTTCAGGACGCGCAGATAGCCGCCGTTGCGCTTGGCATAACGCGGGCCCAGCGTGGTGAACAGCTTGTCGGCGATGTAGGGATCGCGCAGGAAGCCGATCGCCTGGCGGCGGGCGTGCAGGCCGCCCTTCTTGCCGAGCGTCACCAGCTTCTCAACGATCGGACGCAGGTCCTTCGCCTTGGGCAGCGTGGTCGTGATCTGCTCGTGCTTGATGAGGGCACCGGCGAGATTCATGAACATCGCCTTGCGATGCTCGGCCGTGCGGTGGAACTTCCGGCCGCGATTGTTATGGCGCATGACTCAATTCCTTCTGCCGGCCTAGTACGGCTCTTCCAGCCGCTTGGCCATCTCTTCGATGTTGTCCGGCGGCCAGCCCGGGATTTCCATGCCCAGGTGGAGGCCCATGCCGGCCAGCACTTCCTTGATCTCGTTCAGCGACTTGCGGCCGAAGTTCGGCGTGCGCAGCATCTCCGCCTCGGTCTTCTGCACCAGATCGCCGATGTAGATGATGTTGTCGTTCTTCAGGCAGTTGGCCGAACGCACCGACAGCTCGAGCTCGTCGACCTTGCGCAGGAGGTTGCGGTTGAACGGGAAGTCGTCCTGCTGCTCCTCCTTGCGGACCTCGCGCGGCTCCTCGAAGTTGATGAAGAGCTGCAGCTGGTCCTGCAGGATGCGCGCGGCGAGCGCCACCGCATCGTCCGGACGGGTCGTGCCGTTGGTCTCGACCGTCATCGACAGCCGGTCATAGTCGGTGACCTGGCCGACGCGGCTGTTCTCGATCTTGTAGGAGACCCGCTTGACCGGGCTGAACACCGAATCGACCGGGATCAGGCCGATCTGCGCGTCCTCGGGCCGGTTGGCCGAGGCCGGGATGTAGCCCTTGCCAGTGGCGACCATCAGCTCCATCGAGATCGAGGCGCCATCGTCGAGCGTGCAGATCAGGTGCTTGGCATCCATGATCTGGACATCGCCCGGCAGCTCTATCATGCCCGCCGTGACCTCGCCCGGGCCGACGGCGCGCAGGTAGAGACGCTGCGGGCGGTCGCCCTGCATCTTCACCGCCATCGCCTTGATGTTCAGCACGATGTCGACCACATCCTCGCGGACGCCGGGAATCGACGAGAATTCATGCAGCACGTTGTCGATCTTGATCGACGTCACGGCGGCACCCTGCAGCGAGGAGAGCAACACGCGGCGCAGCGCATTGCCGAGCGTGAGACCGAAGCCGCGCTCGAGCGGCTCGGCGACGATGGTCGCGGTGCGACCCGAATCGACGCCGGCCTCTGTCACAAGCTTCTCCGGCTTGATCAAGTCTTGCCAGTTCTTCTGAAGCACGGGGGCTACCTCTCTAAACCGATTGGTTCGGACGAATCCTCAAAGGACTCGCGACAAAATTCTCTCGAGCACGCGGCGCGGAAGTGCGCCGCCTCCACTCGAACTCAGACTCGACGCCGCCTCATACCCGACGACGTTTTGGCGGGCGGCAACCGTTGTGCGGGATCGGCGTGACGTCGCGGATGGCCGTGACGGCAAGACCGACCGCCTGCAGCGCGCGCAGCGCTGACTCGCGGCCCGAACCCGGGCCGCGTACTTCGATCTCGAGCGTGCGCATGCCGTGCTCCATCGCCTTGCGGCCGGCATTCTCGGCCGCCATCTGGGCGGCGAACGGCGTCGACTTGCGCGAGCCCTTGAAGCCCTGCTGGCCCGACGACGACCAGGCGATGGTGTTGCCCTGCGCGTCGGTGATCGTGACGATCGTGTTGTTGAACGAGGCGCTCACATGAGCCACGCCCGCGATGATGTTCTTGCGTTCCTTGCGGCGAGGACGCGCGGCGGTCGCGGCGCCAGTAGCGGCAGCGGCAGGCTTTGCCATTGTGATCCGGTTCCCCTCGACTTACTTCGTGACTTTTTTCTTGCCGGCGATCGGCTTGGCCGGACCCTTGCGGGTGCGCGCATTGGTGTGCGTGCGCTGGCCATGGACCGGCAGGCCGCGGCGGTGCCGCAAGCCACGGTAGCAGGCGAGGTCCATCAATCGCTTGATGTTCATCGCCACTTCGCGCCGCAGATCGCCCTCGACCGTGTAGTCGCGGTCGATGGCCTCGCGGATGCGGATCACCTCGTCGTCGGTCAGCGTGTTGACGCGCCGCGACTCATCGATCCCCACTTTGCCCAGGATCTCCTTGGCCTTCGCCAGGCCGATCCCGTGGATATATTGCAACCCGATCACCGCCCGTTTGGCGGTCGGAATGTTCACACCGGCTATACGAGCCAAAGTTCCAACTCCTTCAAAGACTTACGGCGCGCTTACGCGCGCCCGTCGAACGTTCCGCTGGCCCCGGAAAAGCGCGCGATTATAGGGAGAAGCGCCCCCGAGTCAACGGAACACAAAGCTTGTCAAGCCCCCGCCAAAAGCCCGGAAATTTGACGGTGAACCTCTTCCATGGACGCCATCCCGTCGACCTTCCTGAGCACCCCCCGGCCGCTGTAGTAGGGCAGCAGGGGCTCGGTCTGGGCCCGGTAGGCGGCCATACGTATCTTCATGGTCTCTGCATTATCATCCTTGCGGCGGACGAATTCCTTCGAGCCGCAGACGTCGCAGACCCCTTCGACCTTGGGCCGCTTGAACTTTTCGTGGTAGCCGGTGCCGCACACGGCACAGGTGTAACGGCCGACGATGCGCTCGGTCAGCGCCTTCTCGTCGACCTCCATTTCGACCACCCGGTCGAGCTTCTTGCCGGTCTCGGCCAGCATCTGGTCGAGCGCCTTGGCCTGGGCCTCGGTGCGCGGAAAGCCGTCCAGGATGAAACCCTTGGCGCAATCAGGCTGCGCGATACGGTCGCGGATCAGGCCGACCATCAACGCGTCGGGCACCAGCTCACCCTTCTCCATGATGCCCTTGGCCTTCTTGCCGAGCTCGCTGCCCGAGGCCACGGCGGCGCGCAGCATGTCGCCGGTCGAGAGCTGGACCAGGCCGCGCTCGCGCTGCAGGAGCTGCGCCTGGGTGCCCTTGCCGGCGCCCGGCGGCCCGAGAAGGATGAGGTTCATCGACCACCCCTCATCGGCCCCGGCCCCGCAGTCGGGCTTTCTTGATCAGGCCCTCGTACTGGTGGGCAAGCAGGTGGGCCTGGATCTGGGTCACCGTGTCGAGCGTGACCGAGACCACGATCAGGAGGCTGGTGCCGCCGAAGTAGAACGGCACGCCGCCGCGGGCGATCAGCAGTTCGGGCAGGATGCAGACCGCCGACAGGTAGAGCGCGCCGATCACGGTCAGCCGGTTCAGGATGTATTCCAGGTACTCGGCCGTGTTCTTGCCCGGGCGGATGCCGGGCACGAAGCCGCCGTTCTTCTTCAGATTGTCGGCCGTGTCGGTCGGGTTGAACACCACGGTGGTGTAGAAGAAGCAGAAGAAGACGATCAGGCCGATATAGGCCAGCAGATAGAGCGGCTGGCCATGGCCGAGCCAGGTGGCGATCCACTGCACCCAGCCCGGCTCGCCGGCATTGCCCTGGAACGAGGCGATGGTCGCCGGAAAGAGCAGCAGCGAGGAGGCGAAGATCGGCGGGATCACGCCCGAGGTGTTGATCTTGAGCGGCAGGTGCGAGGCCTCGCCGCCATACATCTTGTTGCCGACCTGTCGCTTTGGATATTGCACCACGATTCGTCGCTGCGCCGTCTCGACGAACACCACGACCGACACCACGAGCACCACGCCGACGGCGAGCGCGATGATGAACAGCGCCGACAGCGCGCCGGTGCGACCCAGTTCCAGGGTCTGGATCAGGGCGTTGGGAAGGGCGGCCACGATACCGGCGAAAATGATCAGGGAAACGCCGTTGCCGACGCCGCGCGCGGTGATCTGCTCGCCGAGCCACATCAGGAACAGCGTGCCGCCGACCAGGGTGACAATGGTCACGAAGCGGAAGAACAGGCCGGGATCGATCACCACGGGGCCGGCCTGGGCGACCTGACTCTCCAGGCCGACCGCGATGCCGTAGGCCTGGAAGGTCGCCAGGATCACCGTGCCGTAGCGCGTGTACTGGTTGATCTTCTTGCGCCCGGCCTCGCCCTCCTTCTTCAGCGCCTCGAGCGACGGCACCACCGTCGTCAGGATCTGCATGATGATGGAGGCCGAGATGTACGGCATGATGCTGAGTGCCAGCACCGACATGCGGCCGATCGAGCCGCCCGAGAACACGTCGAGCAGGCCGGCGATGCCGCCGGCGTTGTGGGCGAAGATCTCGGCCAGCGCCCGCGGATCGACGCCGGGCACCGGGATGTAGGCGCCGATGCGGAAGACGACCAGCGCGGCCACGGTGAACCACAGGCGCTTCTTGAGCTCGGTTGCCTTACCGATCGCGCCCCAGTTCAGGTTGGATGCAAGTTGCTCGGCGGCGGATGCCATGGAACCTCACGCGTGACGACAACGACACAAAGGCGGCCAAACGCCCCCACTCACGCCGTCGGGCTTCAGGCCGCCTCGGCCGCGGGCTTGGGCGGCAGCTCGACCTTGCCGCCGGCCTTCTCGACCGCGGCGATCGCCGACGCCGAGGCGCCCGCGACCTTCACTTCGATCTTGGTCTTGATCTCGCCTTTGCCAAGGAGGCGCACGCCGTCTGACGGATTCTTGAACAGTCCGGCGGCCTGCATGGCGGCGGCATCGATCGGCTTGTCGGCATCGAGCTTCTTGTCGTCGATCGCCTTCTGCAGCGAGCCGAGATTGACCAACTGCCACACCTTCTGGTGCGGCGGCAGGAAGCCGCGCTTGGGGATACGGCGATAAAGCGGCATCTGGCCGCCCTCGAAGCCCTTGATGGCAACGCCGGTGCGCGACTTCTGGCCCTTGACGCCGCGGCCGGCGGTCTTGCCCTTGCCCGAGCCGATGCCGCGACCGACGCGCATGCGCGGCTTGCGGGCTCCCGGGTTGTCGGCGATTTGGTTGAGTTTCATCGTCAATTCCTCAAGTCGCTTCCTCGTCGATGCGCACCAGATGGCGCACCTTCTTGATCATGCCGCGCACCTCGGGCGTATCTGTGAGTTCGCGGCTGCGGTGGCGCTTGTTCAGCCCCAGGCCGATCAGCGTGCCACGCTGGTCTTCCGTGCGGCCGATATGGCTGCCGGTCTGGGTGATCTTGATCTTCTTGCCGTCGGCCATAGCCTGCTCCTTAAGCCGCCGCCTCGGCGGTGGTCTCGTCGCGACGGCCGAGAAGGTCGCCGACCTTCTTGCCGCGGCGGGTGGCGACCATGCGCGGCGAGTTGAGCTGCTGCAGCGCCTCGAACGTCGCCTTGATCATATTGTGCGGGTTGGACGTGCCGACCGACTTGGCAACGATGTCCTTGATGCCGAGCGTCTCGAACACCGCGCGCATCGGGCCGCCGGCGATGATGCCGGTGCCGGCCGGGGCGGCGCGCAAGGTCACCTTGCCGGCGCCGAAGCGGCCCTTGACGTCGTGATGCAGCGTGCGGCCGTCGCGCAGCGGCACCCGGATCAGCCCGCGCTTGGCGGCCTCGGTCGCCTTGCGGATCGCCTCGGGCACCTCGCGCGCCTTGCCGGCGCCGTGGCCGACGCGGCCGCGCTGGTCGCCGACGACGACGATCGCGGCGAAGGCGAAGCGCCGGCCGCCCTTCACCACCTTCGCGACACGATTGATGGTGACCAGCTTGTCGGTCAGTTCGTTGTCCTCGTCGCGGTCGCGTCCCCGATCGCGCGAGGAACGGCCGGAGCCGCCGGGTGAACGAGCCATGTGCTAACTCCCGATCAGAACGACAGGCCGCCCTCACGGGCGGCGTTGGCAAGTGCCGCGACGCGGCCGTGATACATGTAGCCGCCGCGGTCGAAGACGACTTCCTTGACGCCGGCCGCGATCGCCCGCTGGGCGATCAGCTTGCCGACCTCGGTCGCCGCCGACTTGTCGGCGCCGGTCTTGAGCTTGCCCTTGACGTCCTCGTCGAGCGACGAGGCCGACGCGAGCGTGGCGCCCTTACGGTCATCGATGACCTGGGCATAGATGTGCTTGCCCGAGCGGAAGACGCTGAGGCGCGGGCGGACGCCACCGGCTTTGCGCAGGGCGTAGCGCGTGCGCCGCTGGCGGCGGGCGAAAAGGGCGTTGCGGTCGGACATGTGCTTTCGCCTCTACTTCTTCTTGCCTTCTTTGCGGCGGATCTTCTCGGTCGAATACTTGATGCCCTTGCCCTTGTAGGGCTCGGGCGGACGCAGGCTGCGGATCTCCGCCGCGAGCTGTCCGACCTTCTGACGATCCGCGCCGGTGATCTCGACTTCGGTCGGCTTCAGCGCCTTGATCTGGATGCCGGCCGGGATCGGAACCTCGACGTCGTGGCTGTAGCCGAGCTGCAGCTTCAGCACCTTGGCGTCCGCCTGGGCGCGGTAGCCGACGCCGTTGATCTCGAGGTTGACGGTGAAGCCGTCCGAAACGCCGCGAACCACGTTGCTCGCGAGGTTGCGCGCCGTGCCCCACTGCATGCGGGCGCGGCGGCTCTCCGTGCGCGGCGCGAAGACGAGCGTCTCGCCGTCCCGGGTGACCGACACGTCGTCGTGCACCATGAGCTGGAGCTCGCCCCGCTTGCCCTTGGCCTTGAGATGCTGGCCCTTGAGCTCGATGGTGACTCCGGCGGGGATCGGAACCGGATTTTTGCCGACGCGCGACATGGTCAGAACACCCTGCAGATGACTTCGCCGCCGACATTGGCGGCACGCGCCTCGGCGTCGGACATGACGCCGCGCGGCGTGGACAGGATCGAGATGCCCAGCCCGTTGAAGTGGCGCGGCAGCTCGCGGATCTTCGAGTAGACGCGGCGGCCCGGGGTGGAGACGCGCTTGATCTCCTTGATGACCGGACGGCCGTTGTCGTACTTCAGCTCGACGCGAAGCTCCTTCACGCCCGGCCGCAGCTCTTCCTCGAACCAGCCGCGGATATAGCCTTCGCGCTGGAGCACATCGAGAACGTTCGACCGCAGGCGCGAGGCCGGCACGGTCACGCTCTCTAGGCGTGCCGACTGGCCGTTGCGGATGCGGGTCAGCAAATCGCCGACGGGATCTGTCATCATGGTCTACGGTCCCCCGTTACCAGCTCGACTTCACGACGCCGGGCAGGGCGCCCGACGACGCGAGCTCTCGCAAAGCAAGGCGCGAAAGCTTGAACTTGCGATAGACGGCCCGCGGACGGCCCGTGATCTCGCAGCGATTGCGGATGCGCGTCGGCGAAGAGTTGCGCGGCAACTCGGCGAGCTTGATGCGCGCGTCGAAGCGCTCCTCAGGCGTCAGCTTGTTGTCGACCGCCATCGCCTTCAGCTTGGCGCGCTTGCCGGCATATTGCTTCGCCATCGCGATGCGCCGATTGTTCTTCTTGACTGAACTCGTCTTGGCCATGTGTTTCTCCGGCCTCAGTTCACGAACGGGAAGTCGAAACCGCGGAGAAGCGCCCTGGCTTCCGCGTCCGTCTTCGCCGTCGTGCAGATGATGATGTCCATGCCGCGCACCTGGTCGACCTTGTCGTAATCGATCTCGGGGAACACGATCTGCTCCTTCAGGCCCATGGCGAAGTTGCCATTGCCGTCGAACGACTTGCCGCTCAGCCCGCGGAAGTCGCGGACGCGCGGCAGCGCGATGTTGATCAGGCGATCGATGAACTCGTACATGCGGTCGCGGCGCAGCGTGACCTTGGCGCCGATCGCCATGCCCTCGCGCAGCTTGAAGGTCGCGATCGACATGCGCGACTTGGTGATGACCGGCTTCTGGCCGGTGATCGCCGTCAGGTCGGCAACGGCGCCATCGACGGCCTTGCGATCGTTGACCGCCTCGCCGACGCCCATGTTGATCACGATCTTGTCGAGCTTCGGCACCTCGAAGGCGTTCTTGTAGGAGAACTCCTTGGTGAGCGCCTCTCGCACGGTCTTGGCGTAGTGTTCTTGCAGTCGCGCGGGCATGGCCCGTTCTCCTAGCGGTCGATTGTTTCGCCGGAGGCGCGCGCAAAGCGCACTTTCCGGCCGTCTTCGAGGAACTTGAAGCCGACCTTGGTCGGCTTGTCGGACTTGGGATCCAGCAAGGCCACGTTGGAGACGTGGATCGCGGCCTCGCGTTCGATGATTCCGCCGGCGTCGGTCCGGCCCGGCTTGGTGTGGCGCTTGATGACGTTCACGCCGGCAACGACCACCCGCTGCTCGGTCGGCAGCACGCGCAGCACGTCGCCCACCTTGCCCTTGCTGCGCCCGGCGATGACCTTCACCCGGTCGCCCTTCTTGATCTTGAGCTTGTTGGCCATGGTTTCTACAGGACCTCCGGCGCAAGCGAGATGATCTTCATGAACTTCTTGGCGCGCAGCTCGCGCGTCACCGGTCCGAAGATGCGGGTGCCGATCGGCTCGTCCTGCTTGCTGATGAGGACCGCAGCGTTGCGGTCGAAGCGGATGGCGCTGCCGTCGGGGCGGCGCAGCGCGAACGACGTGCGCACGACGACGGCGCGATGGACCTCGCCCTTCTTGACGCGGCCGCGCGGAATGGCCTCCTTGATGGAGACGACGATGACATCGCCGACACTGGCATACTTGCGGCGCGAGCCACCCAGCACCTTGATGCACTGAACCCGACGGGCGCCCGAATTGTCGGCGACCTCGAGATTGGTTCGCATCTGGATCATGACTGTTGCTCCGTTCCGCTAGGCCTTGGCGCCCGCGACCAGAACTTCCCAGCTCTTGGTCTTGGACAACGGGCGGCACTCGCGGATGCGCACGTTCTCGCCGACCTTGCCCTTGAAGGCGTTGGTCTCGTCGTGCGCGTGATACTTCTTCGACCTACGGATGAACTTCTTGTAGATCGGATGCTGAACGCGCCGTTCGACCTTCACGACGATGGTCTTGTCCATCTTGTCGCTGACGACGACGCCTTCCAGAACTCGCTTCGGCATATCTTGCTCCTTACCCGGCGGCCTTCTCGCCCAGCACCGTCTTGATGCGGGCGATGTCGCGGCGCACCTGGCGCGCGCGGGCGGTCTTCTGCAGTTGGCCACCGGCCTTCTGGAAACGCAGGTTGAATGCTTCCTTGCGCAGGTTGCCCAGCTCGTCCTTGAGCTGGTCGTTGGTCCGGGGACGCAGATCGCTGGCCTTCATGGCGTTCTCCCTCAGGCGCCGACGCGGGCGACGAAGCGCGTCTTGATCGGCAGCTTGGCGGCGGCCAGCTCGAGCGCCTCGCGCGCCACCTGGACCGACACGCCGTCGAGCTCGAACAGCACGCGGCCGGGCTTGACGCGCGCCGCCCAGAACTCGGGCGCGCCCTTGCCCGAGCCCATGCGGACCTCGGCCGGCTTCTTCGACACCGGCACGTCGGGGAACACGCGGATCCACACGCGGCCGGCGCGCTTCATGTGGCGCGTGATGGCGCGGCGGGCGGCCTCGATCTGGCGCGCGGTCAGGCGATCGGGCTCCATCGCCTTCAGGCCGTAGGCGCCGAAGTCGAGGTTGAAGCCGCCTTTCGCGGCGCCGCTGATACGGCCCTTGAAGGCCTTGCGGTACTTGGTGCGCTTGGGTTGCAGCATGGTGTCCTAGGCGTCCCTCTACTCGGTGCGCTCGACGCGGGTCGGCGTGCGTTGCGGGGCGGCTTCCTCGGCGCGCTTGTCGTGCGCCATCGGGTCGTGCGCCATGATCTCGCCCTTGAACACCCACACCTTGACGCCGCAGGTGCCGAAGGTGGTGAAGGCGGTGGCGATGCCGTAGTCGATGTCGGCGCGCAGCGTATGCAGCGGCACGCGGCCTTCGCGGTACCACTCCATGCGGGCGATCTCGGCGCCGCCCAGGCGGCCCGAGCAGTTGATGCGGATGCCCTGGGCGCCCAGGCGCATGGCCGACTGCACGGCGCGCTTCATGGCGCGGCGGAAGGCGACGCGGCGCTCGAGCTGCTGGGCGATGTTCTCGGCGATCAGCGTGGCGTCGATCTCGGGCTTGCGGATCTCGACGATGTTGAGCGCCACCTCGCCCTTGGTCATCTTGGCGAGGTCGCCGCGCAGCTTCTCGATATCGGCGCCCTTCTTGCCGATCACCACGCCGGGACGGGCGGTGTGGATCGTGACGCGGGCGCGCTTGGCCGGGCGCTCGATGACGATCTTGGCCACGCCCGCCTGGGAGAGCCGCTCGCGCAGCACCTTGCGGATGTGGATGTCCTCATGGAGCATCTTGGAGTATTCGCCGCCTTCGGCGTACCACCGCGAATCCCAGGTCCGGTTGATGCCGAGCCGCAGGCCGATCGGATTGACCTTCTGACCCATTACTTGTCCTCCGCCTCGGCGCGCTCGCGCACCACGATCGTGAGATGGCTGAACGGCTTGATGATGCCGGCCGCGCGGCCACGGCCACGCGTCTGGAAACGCTTCATGACGAGACCCTTGCCGACCGACGCTTCGGCCACGATCAGGCGGTCGACGTCGAGATTGTGGTTGTTCTCGGCATTGGCGATCGCCGAGTTCAACGCCTTCTTGACGTCCTGGGCGATGCGCTTCTTCGAGAAGGTCAGGTCGTTGACGGCCGACGAGGCCTTCTTGCCGCGAATCGTGGCGGCCACGAGGTCGAGCTTGCGCGGGCTGACGCGGATGGTGCGCAGCACGGCCTTGGCCTCGTTGTCCGCCTCGCGGCGGGGAGCTGATGGCTTGCTCATCGCGCGTTACTCCTTGGAGACCTTCTTGTCGCCCGAATGGCTGGTGAAGGTCCGGGTCGGCGAGAACTCGCCGAGCTTGTGTCCGACCATCTCCTCGGTGACGTTGACCGGGATGAACTTGCGGCCGTTGTAGACGCCGAACGTCAGACCGACGAACTGCGGCAGGATCGTCGAGCGCCGCGACCACGTCTTGATCACTTCGCTGCGCACGGTCTGGCGCGACTTTTCGGCCTTCTTGATCAGGCTGCCCTCTACGAAGGGACCTTTCCAAACGGAACGTGCCACTGTCTATCTCCTCAGCGCGTCGCGCCACGGCGGCGGATGACGTACTTGTCCGTCGCCTTGTTCTTGCGGGTCTTCTTGCCCTTGGTCGGCTTGCCCCACGGCGTGACCGGGTGGCGGCCGCCCGAGGTGCGGCCTTCGCCGCCGCCGTGCGGGTGATCGACCGGGTTCATGGCGACGCCGCGGACCGTCGGACGAATGCCGAGCCAACGCTGGCGACCGGCCTTGCCGATCACGATGTTCTGGTTGTCCGGGTTGGAGACCGCACCGACCGTGGCCAGGCACTCGGCCGGCACCAGGCGCAGCTCGCCCGAGTTGAGCTTGATCTGGGCGTAGCCCGCGTCCTTGCCGACGAGCTGGGCGTAGGTGCCGGCGGAACGCGCCAACTGGCCGCCGCGGCCCTTCTTCAGCTCGACGTTATGCACGATGGTGCCGACCGGCATGTTGGCCAGCGGCATGGCGTTGCCCGGCTTGATGTCGACCCGCTCGCCCGACACGACCTCGTCGCCCGCCTTCACGCGCTGCGGCGCCAGGATGTAGGCCAGCTCGCCGTCGGTGTACTTGATCAGCGCAATGAAAGCCGACCGGTTGGGGTCGTACTCCAGGCGCTCGACCGTCGCTGCGATGTCGAACTTGCGGCGCTTGAAGTCGATCAGGCGCAGCCGGCGCTTGTGGCCGCCGCCCATGTGGTTGCTGGTGATGTGGCCGTGGTTGTTGCGGCCGCCGGTGTTCGTCTTGCCGCGCGTCAGCGCCTTGACCGGCTTGCCCTTCCAAAGGCCCGTCCGGTCGACGATGACCAGCTGCCGGAGCGACGGCGTGATCGGTTTGTAACTCTTCAGAGCCATTTGTCGTTCCCCCGTCCTACAGGCCTGTGGTCACGTCGATCTTGTGACCATCGACCAGCGAGACGATCGCCTTCTTCCAGTCGCTCCGCACGCCGGGTCGGCCGCGGAAAACCTTGCTCTTGCCCTTCACGGTGACGGTGTTGACCGCCTTCACCTTGACCTTGAACAGGCCTTCGACGGCCTGCTTGATCTCGGGCTTGGTGGCGTCCATCGAGACCCGGAACGTCACCTGGCCGAACTCCGAGCCGTTGGTGGTCTTTTCCGTGATCAGCGGCGAACGGATCACCTCGTACATGCGGGCGCGCGACACCTTGATCGCGCCGGTCCTGGCCACGCTCATTGCAGGCGCTCCTCGAGATGCTTGACCGCGTCGCGGGTCAGCACGAGCGTGTCGCGACGCAGGATGTCGTAGACGTTGGCGCCCTGCTGCGGCAGCACGTCGACATGGGCGATGTTGGCCGCGGCGCGGGCGAAGTTGGTGTCGACCTCGGCGCCGGCGATCACCAGGACGCTCGACAGGCCGAGCTTGCCGAGATGTCCCTTGAGCTGGGCCGTCTTGGGCTCGGCAAGCGTCGCCGCCTCGACCACGATCAGCTTGCCCTCGGCCGCCTTGGCCGACAGCGCCGTGCGCAGGGCCAGCTTGCGCACCTTCTTCGGCAGGTCCGACGCATGGCTGCGCACGACCGGGCCGAACGCCTTGCCGCCGCCGCGGAACTGCGGCGCCGCCTCGTTGCCGTGGCGGGCGCGACCGGTGCCCTTCTGGGCATACATCTTCTTGGCCGTCGCCGTCACTTCGGCGCGACCCTTGGTCTTGTGCGTGCCCTGCTGGCGGTGCGACAGCTGCCACACCACGCAACGATGCAGGATGTCCCGGCGGACCGGGACGGCGAACACCGCATCGGCGAGATCGATCTCGCCTGAGCTGCCGCCCTCGATGGTTTTGACCGCGATTTTCATTGTTCTATCCTCGCCGCTCAGGCCGCCGGGCCGGCCGCATCGGCGGCAGGAGGTGCAGCCGCTTCAGCGGCCGCCGGGGCGGCCACTTCGGCTGCCTTGCGCAGGCCGGCCGGATACGGCGCCGCCTTGGGACGGGCGCGCTTGGAGGCGTCCTTGACGATGATGTAGCCGCCGCGCGGACCGGGAATGGCGCCGGACACCAGCAGCAGGCCCGTTTCGTCGTCGGCGGCGACGACCTTGAGGTTCTGCGTGGTGACGCGCTCGTGGCCGTAGTGACCGGCCATCTTCTTGCCGGGGAAGGTGCGGCCGGGATCCTGGCGGTTGCCGGTCGAGCCGTGGCTGCGGTGCGAGACCGACACGCCGTGGCTGGCCTCGAGGCCGTGGAAGTTCCAGCGCACCATCGAGCCGGTGAAGCCGCGGCCGATCGTGGTGCCGACGACATCGACGAACTGGCCGGGCACGAAGTGGCTGGGCACCAGCTCGGCACCGACCTCGAGGACGGCGTCCTTGGCGACGCGGAATTCGACCAGCTTCTTCTTGGGCTCGACCTTGGCCCTGGCGAAGTGGCCGCGCATCGGCTGAGTGACGTTCTTCACCTTGGCCTTGCCGTAGCCGAGCTGGACTGCGGTGTACTTGTCCTTCTCTTCCGAGCGGACGGCGACAACCTGCAGCGTATCAACCTTCAGAACGGTGACGGGCACATGCTCTCCCGCGTCGTTGAAGACGCGGGTCATGCCAACCTTCTGGGCGACGAGACCGCAACGCATGGTCCTGTTCCTTCTTCCCGTGCTTCTTCCCGGGCCCGCTTAGGCGCCGAGCTTGATTTCGACGTCCACGCCGGAGGCGAGGTCGAGCTTCATCAGCGCGTCCACCGTCTGCGGCGTCGGGTCGACGATATCGAGCACGCGCTTGTGGGTGCGGATCTCGAACTGCTCGCGCGACTTCTTGTCGATGTGCGGCGAGCGATTGACCGTAAACTTCTCGATCCCGGTGGGCAGCGGGATCGGCCCGCGAACCTGCGCGCCCGTCCGCTTGGCCGTGCTGACGATCTCGCTGGTCGACGAATCGAGCACGCGATGATCGAAGGCTTTTAGCCGGATTCGGATGTTTGTGTTGTCCATGATCTTTGCTCGCTGGTCGTCCGGTTCAGTTATTACTTGACGACTTTGGTGACGACGCCGGCGCCGACGGTGCGGCCGCCCTCGCGGATGGCGAAGCGCAGGCCCTCGTCCATGGCGATCGGCTGGATCAGCTCGACCACCAGCCGCGCATTGTCGCCCGGCATCACCATCTCGGTGCCCTCCGGCAGCGTCACAACCCCCGTCACGTCGGTCGTGCGGAAGTAGAATTGCGGCCGGTAGTTGGTGAAGAACGGCGTGTGACGGCCACCCTCCTCCTTGGTCAGGATGTAGGCCTCGGCCTCGAAGTTGGTGTGCGGCGTGATCGAACCCGGCTTGGCCAGCACCTGGCCACGCTCGACGTCCTCGCGACCCACGCCGCGCAGCAG
>Ga0209648_10002236_pt1 | contig 15978 bp, 9 predicted proteins | sample GraSoi2013_115cm_FD_185830 | JGI IMG/M metagenome (GOLD analysis project Ga0209648, IMG submission 185830) | Grasslands soil microbial communities from the Angelo Coastal Reserve, California, USA - Sample 9_17_2013_115cm (SPAdes) (version 2) | ecosystem: Environmental > Terrestrial > Soil >...
GAGCCAGGAAAATTCGAAGGGATGACCGAGGACGAGCGACACGCAGTGCTCGACGAATGCTTTGAGCACAATGACCATCTGCGCGCCAACGGACATCTTGTTGCCGAACTAGCTCTTCAGCCTCCGGAGACCGCGTTGACCCTGTACTGGAAAAACGGCAAAGTCGCGACGACCGACGGCCCCTATGCGGAAACCAAGGAACAACTCGGCGGCATTCAAATCCTTGAGGCGCGAGACCTTAATCACGCCATTCAGCTTATCTCACAGCTCCCAGGCTTTAAGTATGGACTTGGACCGATCGAGATACGTCCAGCGGCGGATTTGAACGAAATGATGAGGGAGAGCGAGCAGCGACGGCGAGAGAACACTGCACGCTGAACACGGCCTGACAGAAAAAGGATCGGTTTCGTGGCCTCGCTAGCTTGGCGACAATCATGCCGGTCAGCTGGGTGGGGTTCGCTGACCGCGTTCCCGGCATTGTCGATTTCCCCATTCCTCATTCGTCGTAGCAATAGAGGGGAATTTAGCCGCGACGCCGGACAAGTCGCCCGCCTGACTACCGGGACCTGTAACGTTCAGGCGTTAGGAATCATTTTCCAAAAAAATGTGATCAGAATTCCGTAGTACACAGCGACAATTCCAAGACTCACCAGAAATGTGCTCCGTGTCTTGCCTGCGGCGTTCTGACCTCGCGTGGCCAGACGGGCGCCGAGAACTGGTGAGAAAGATCACGAAAGGGAGAGTTGGATAGAACGGCGGTTCCCCCGACCGGCGTTACTCCTCAACGTGTCCACGATCATATGGACGGGCCGGACATGCTGAGGCCTCAACCGTTGCCCCTTGAGATGGCAGGGACCCTTGCTTCGACGGTTTTCATGAAATCCAGAATCATGTGGACCACGGCCTGATCGCCGATTGCCGTGTTGATCATGGCGTGATAGATGGCACGGTCAGGCCATTCGACGTGGAAATATTTCTCGATGAAATCGCTGCGCTCGTGGTCAACGCTATCCACGAGCTGCTGCGCTTCCTTTTCACTCTTGCCGCGAGCCAACAGGCGCCGCACTTTATCTTCTCTCGGGGCGTACAGAAACACACGCAATGTATCGCGGCGGTTCCTGAGAAAAAGCTGCGACCCTCTTCCGACGATGACACAGTTTCCCGTCTTCGCGACGTGCTGAACGACACGCTCCGTGATCTTCAAAATGCTCTCGCTGTCGACTACGTTGAGCTTGTACGCATTCAGGCTGCCTTCATAGCTCCCGCGCAAAAAGGACTTGAACAAACGGTAGTAGAGAGGATCGTTGCGTTCCTCTCGAACCTCCACGACGGCTTTGGGACAATTGGCAAGCCGGGCGATCTCCTCGGTCAGTAACTGGTCCCAAAGCTTCCAGCCCAACTGCGTCGCAAGCAATTGAGCGATTTCGCCTCCGCCGCTTCCGTACTCGCGCTCAATTGTGACGATTTTGATCATGTAGGTCCAACTATTCGCGGCACCCTCTTCTAATTACATATCATTCCACTTCGCTCACTCCAACGCCACTGGTCCGGCACCGGGATGATTCTTCTTCAGAACAAAAGTCAGACAAAACATGATCGCTGCCCCAACGGCGAGGACCATGAAAGTATCGATGTACGCCAAACTCGCCGCCTGGTTTTGTAGTGTTCGGTAAATCTGGGCGTAAGCTCGGCTGAGCGCCTCATGCGTGCCCAATCCCGAGTGAGCAAAGCGCTCGGCAAGGCCGTTCACCGTATTCTGGAAATTAGGACTGTCGGGCCTGGCGTACTCGACGAGCCTTGCCTGATGGAGTTGCGAACGACGCGCAATCAACGTGGTGACCAGGGACGTTCCCACGCTGCTCCCCATATTGCGCATGAAATTTACGATTCCGGCGACCGCGTTGTTCTTCTCCGGCGCAATTCCGATGTAAGCCACAAGCGAGATCGGAACAAACAGGAACCCCAAGCCTATAACCTGGGCGATGCGTAGCAACGCCGCGGCTTTGAAGCTAATCTGCAAGTCGATCCGCTGAGTGGAGTAGTACATAGCGATGGACAAAGCGAGCCAGCCGAACGCGATCAGGTAGCGAGCCTGAAGCTTCGTGGTCAATTGGCCCATGATGGGCATCTCAAATAGGAGGACAAGTCCTCCCGCCGAAAGCGCAAGTCCGGCCAGTTGGGAGGTGTATCCCAAAAGCGTCTGGAGAAACTGCGGCATCAGGACGAGACTGCTGAACAGCAAGATTCCCAGGGTGAACATCATCAAGTTCGAAGTGGCGAAGTTAAAGCTCTTGAACATACGGACGTCAATGATCGGAGCCTTTTGAAACCACTCCCAGATAACCAGGGAGATCAGGCATACGGTCGCCACGACAACCAAGGTCGTGATGAAGCGCGACCCAAACCAATCATCTTCCTGACCCTTGTCGAGCAGCACTTGCAACGACCCGATACCCAAAGTCAGAAGAGCGATACCAACATAATCCAACTTAACCCCTGCCGACCTGAGCCGGCCCAAATAGGGCGGATCCTCGACAAAACGCCGCACAAGAAACCAAGTGATCACGCCGACAGGGAGATTGATGAAAAAAATCCAGCGCCAGGAATAGTTGAAGGTGATCCACCCTCCCAGGGTTGGTCCAATTGTGGGCGCCATGATGGCCGTGATGCCGTACAGCGCAAACGCCAAGCCTCGCTGGTGCGGCGGGAAGGTGTCCGCCAGAATGGCTTGAGCCATCGGCTGCAGCCCTCCGCCGCCCGCGCCTTGCAGCACGCGGAAGAAAAGAAGAAGTCCGAGACTCGGCGCCAAGCCACAAAGCAAAGAACTCACCGTAAAAATACCCAAACAGCCCATGAAAAAGCGTTTCCGTCCCAAGGCGCCCGCGAGCCAGCCGCTGATTGGCAGGATGATCGCATTCGAGACCAAATAGGAAGTCAGCACCCACGTACTTTCGTCGTTGCTCGACCCCAGATTCCCAGCCATGTACGGCAACGCCACGTTGGCGATGCTGGTGTCGAGCACCTCCATGAAGGCTCCCAGCGCCACGACAACTGCAATCAGCCAAGGATTGTATTTGGGCCGCCAAACGTCCTGATCGATGGTGGGAACTGCGGAACTCATTGAAGATATACGTCCGGCACGACGTTCATGCCGGGCCGAAGCTGACGATCGTGGTTCTCTCCCGGCTCAAGAACTATCTTTACCGGAATCCTTTGCACAATTTTGACGTAGTTGCCCGTGGCATTCTCGGGCGGAAGCAAGCTGAACAGCGGGCCCGTTGCCCCCGCGATGCTGTCTACGTGGCCCCTTAACGTGCGGCCGTTCGAATCGATATGGATCTTCGCTCTCTGTCCGAGCCGCATGTACTTCAGCTGCGTCTCTTTGAAATTGGCTGTGACCCAAACTTCATCCAGCGGCACCACGGTCAGGAGTTGCTGCCCCGGTTGAACATTTAAGCCGACGACAACCGTTTTATTCACTTCGCCTGTGACCGGCGCAACCACTTTGGTGTACTGGAGATTCAGCTGGGCTTGCTCGAGCAGCGCGCGCTTCTGCTCCACGTCAGCAATCGCCGCACGAACCCGAGCCCTGGTGGACGAGACTTGCTGTGGCCCAGTCTCCGCGGATTGGTAGTTCGCATCCGCTTGCACCAACCGGCTCTTCGCCTGTTGCACGAACTGTTGCGCCGCGGACTCATTGGCACGCGCCGCCGCTACCGCCGCGGTACTGGATTTGGCCGCGGCCAATGCGGTGTCGTACACCTGCTCGGCTACTTCCCGCTTGTCCACCAGCAGCTTGTAGCGATGGAGATCATCTTGCGCCCTCACATCGTTCGCCTCCGCCTGTTCCAATTGGGCGTGAGCGGCGGTGAGCTGCTTTTCAGCCGCAACCACTCCGGCGGTGGCGTTTCCGATGTCCGACGCACTGAACTTCAGCTGGCTCGAAGTGCTCACCGACGTGATCGGCACCGTGATATTCAGCGATTGAGCCGTCGCTTCGGCGTTGGCCAGATTGGCTTGTGCCTGTGCGACGGCAACCTCGTAGTCTTTCGGGTCGATCTCCACCAGCACGGTGCCTTTCTGCACCCATTGGTTGTCGTCCACGTTGACTTTCACCACATAGCCCGAAATACGCGCGCTTACGGGATAGAGGTGAACATCCGCCTGGGCGTCGTCGGTCGATTCATAGCTGCTTAAGTAGCGCCACAAGAACACGCCACCGACCAGCACCACCAACGCGACGACCAGAATCAGGATGTTTCTGCGACGCTTCGAACTCCGCGGCGGCGGAGTATACGCTGTGTCCGTCGAGGGCGACTCCTCGATCGGAGATTCTTTGCTTGCATCAGACACCGGTGCGTTCTCGTCCGCCATGTTCATTTTCCTTTGAAATATTCCTTGACGCTTTCTTCCGCCATGCCCAGGGCGCGAGCCAGGGAAATCTTTGCAAAGTTGTAGCTGTAGAGACTTGAGATGTACTGTTCGTGGGCGCTAGCTACTGCCTCTTGCGATTGCACCACCTCCACGGTATCCGTCACGCCCGCGCCGAAGCGGTCGCGCGACTGCGCCAGCGTCTCCTCCGCCAAATCAATGTTGCTGCGCGCCACGTTGACTTGATCCGCCGACGACTGCAAGTTCAGCAGCGCGGTCCGTACGTCGGCATCGACCTGTGCGCGAAGATTGTCCAAGCGCTCGCGACTCTGTTCCAGCCTCGCATCCGCCCGCAAGACATCGCCGTGGACGCTACCTCCCTGAAAGATCGGAATCGTCAGCGTACCGCGCACGTCGAATACCCGCGCTGCCTGCGAGAGATGCCTCGCTGCAACGCCAAGGTCTGCAGTAAAAGAAAGCGACGGGTAATAGCCTGCCACCGCAGCTTTCCGCGAGAATTCCGCGGCGCGGACGTCGGTCATGGCCGCCTGATAATCGGAGCGCGTAGCGTAAGCCCGCTTCAGAGCCTCTTCCACGGTGATGCCCTCGAACGGCTGGTACGGCGACTTGTCCGTGAACTCGAACTCCTGCCCCGGAGCGAAACCGATCACTCGGGCCACGGTCAGCTTCTGTATGGCAAAGTTGTTCTTCGCTTGAATCAACTGCTGCTGCCGGGTCTGGAGCTCAACCTTGGCGCGCAGAGCATCTATGGCCGGCGAAGTGCCCGCGTTTACGCGATCCGTCGCTTGATCGAAAAGCGCCTGGGCCGTTCTGACTTGCGCTTCTGCTGTATCGATACGGGCCTCGTCGGCGATGCCCTGCAAATAGGTATAGCCCACGGCGAGCACAACAAGGTCACGCGCGTCCTTATAGGTATGTTCAGCGGATTTCAGGGCCTGCGTGGCGGCGCGTGCATTGTTGATTGACCTCCAGTCAAACAAGGACTGGTCCACGTTTGCGCGCACGTCGTAATAAGAAAAAAGGACCGACGACGGGATATTGAATCCCGGAATCCTGAACGAAATGCCCAGTTCCCTGAGGTTTATTTCTGACAGTTCCGCATAGGGCGATGCGGTGACATGCGGCAAGAGCGCGCTCAATTGCTCCCAACGTTGTCCGCGCGCCGAGCGAATGTCGGCATTGGACAGCAGCGCTCCCAGATTTTGTTTCAGTCCGCGGTCGATGGCGTTCCGCAACGAAAGCGGCAAAACTCCCGGAACGAGTCTTGCCGGTACGCTTCCCGAGAATGGGCTCACTCCCAGCGTTCCGGGTATGGCTTCGCCCGGCGTGCTTGGACTGGGTGTTGTCTGTGCTTGCGCAAGGGATGTGGCTGCTCCGTATGACAAGACTCCAGCCAGCAGGCACGCGCGGCTGGGTCCGTAAGTGAGTCTCAAGGAAGCCTCCTTGGCCTCGAATCTCGCGGGGGTAGCCTCGGGGGAGAATAATCCTAGTCCCGCCGCCTGTTTCGGGCAATCGGTATCTCCCCGCGTATCTCAGTTAAGATCTCCGGTGTCTGTTGAGGGAACTGACTTTATATCGTCATTCCGTAAACTCTGCTCACCCGAGAAACCTGCTTCCTGGTCAGTTAGGAGCCCTAACCTTCCGCTACGGGAGCGGCCTTCATACAGGTTATTGATCTCTTGCCACAAAAGACGGATACGCAGGAATCCACTGCGCGGCCATCACTCGCTGACGAAGTTCATTCTCGGATAGCTTTGGAGCGAGGCCATCCTTTTGCGCCTCGATGCCAACCGCTATCGCGATTTGCCCTGCCACCCTCCGAATGTCGGTCAAAGGAGGTAGCAAAGACGCAGAAGCATCTCTGAGGGCGGGTGAATTCCCGGCGAGCGCCCTCGCGGCCGCCAGCATCATCGCGTCCGTAACACGCCGAGCGCCAGACGCGACTACCCCGAGCCACATCGCCGGAAAGATGTATACGTTGTTGCATTGCGCGATCGGAATTGTGCGCCCGCCATAGCTGATCGGCGCAAAGGGCGAGCCCGTGGCCACCAGGGCGCGTCCAGCGGTCCAGCGAATCAAATCGTCGGCTGTCGCTTCTGATTTAGAGGTCGGATTCGAGAGCGGGAAGATAATCGGTCGCGGAACCTTGCGCGCCATCTCACGAACAATCGGTTCCGAAAAAGCACCGCCAATGGTAGAAAGACCGATCAGAATTGTTGCCTCGATCTTCCCAATCACATCCGCGAGTCCAATGTGACCGTCGGAGTTTCGCGGCCATCCAGACAAACGGTCTTCCGGCTGGGCATAGACAATCTGTTCCAGGGTAAGGTCTTTTCGGCCCGAATGCAGCAGACCGCCCTTGTCAACGACCCAGAAGTGGCTGCGCGCCTCCTGTTGGGATAGCCCTTCCCCTTTCATTGCTTCGCGCAACCCATCGGCAACACCTATGCCGGCGGACCCTGCTCCAAGCATCACGATCTGCTGATCTTTCAAACTTTTTCCGGTCACTTTGACTGCGGCCAGAATCGCCCCCAGAGCAACAGCCGCCGTTCCCTGGATGTCATCATTGAAGGTCAGCAATTCATCGCGGTAGCGCTGAAGAATAGGGCGAGCATGCGGTGTCGCGAAGTCTTCCCATTGCAGACATGTTCCGGGAAGTTCCTGTTTCACAGCCTGGACGAACTGATCGACAAAGTCGAAATATGCCTGGCCCTTGATCCTCTCGTGGCGCCAACCGAGATACTCCGGGTCGTCGAGCCGTTCGGCATTGTTGGTTCCCACGTCCAACACGATGGGCAGCGTCCGTTCCGGACGAATACCACCGATGAGCGTGTACAAAGAGAGTTTCCCGATCGGGATGCCCAGGCCGCCCACGCCCTGATCGCCAATTCCTAAAATCCGTTCTCCATCCGTGACCACGATTACATCAACGTCTCGATTGGGCCGACTCCGCAAGAGCGCGGGAATTGAATCGCGCAGCGGATAGGAGATGAACAAGCCGCGGGGCCTGCGATAGATGTGACTGAATTGTTGACACGCCAGCGCAACCACCGGTGTGTAGACCATGGGCGTCATTTCTTCAATGTGGTCTAAAAGAAGCCTGTAGAAGAGGACCTCGTTCGTATCTTGGAGAGCGCGTAAGTAGATGTGCCGCTCCAGGTCATCGTCCTTTCGCTTGTACGCCCCGTAAGCGCGGACCACCTGTTCCTCGATACTCTCGATATAGGGTGGCAGAAGTCCATGCAAGCCCAGCTTGCTTCGCTCCTCTTCCGTAAACGCCGTGCCTTTGTTCAGCCCCTGCCGATTGAGCAGATCCATCCCACGAGGGAGTTCCGGCACACTTGATCCCTTTATCGGTTGCTCCTGCGTAGCCATCGTCCTGCTCCCTTTCTCTCTTGCTCTTGGCGCGACTCTGCCGCGTGTTACCGGAATAGATTGATCTTTGCCAGGTCGATGATTTCGTCACCGCGTCCGCTGAGAACTGCCTTAAGCGTGAATAAGCTGAACCCTTTCACCTGCTCTGCGGTGATCGTCGGTGGCATGGAAAGTTCCTGCCGGTCCACCAGCACTTCGATTAAGGCGGGGCCGTGGTGTTTCAACGCTTGCTCAATCATCGGTCGAACCTGATCTGCTGTCTCCGCTGTCAGTCCCAGCAGCCCGGCGCCTTCCGCCATTTTTGCAAAATTCGGGTTCTGAAGATCAGTTCCGAAATCCAGAATGCCGGCCGCTTTCATCTCCAATTCCACGAAAGCCAGAGAATCATTCTTGAAAACGATGATCTTCACCGGCGCGTTCAATTGCCGAAGTGACAGCACGTCACCCATAAGCATCGCCAGGCCGCCATCTCCGGAGAGCGATACCACTTGACGTCCGGGATGGCTCACCTGCGCACCAATGGCCTGGGGCAACGCGTTCGCCATCGACCCATGGTTAAAGGAGCCGAGTAACCGCCGTCTGCCGTTCATGGTTAGGTAGCGTGCTGCCCAGATCGTTGGCGTACCGACATCGCACGAAAAAATGGCGTCCTTGGCGGCAAGCTCATCGAGCACCCGGGCAACGTACTGCGGATGGATCGGCTTCTTGCCGGATCCATCGGTCGCAAGTTCATCGAGTCCCTTGCGCGCCTTTTTATAGTGTTCGAGCGAAGCCTTCAGATGTTTGTCGTTATCGTTTTGGTCCAGTTTTGAAAGCAAAGCTCGCAGCGTCGTCTTGGTATCTCCTACAAAGCCGTGGTCGACCTTGGTACGCCGCCCCAACTGTTCTCCACGGATGTCAATCTGGACAATTGTGGCATCCTTGGGGAAAAACGGCTGGTACGGAAAATCCGTCCCGATCATCAGCAATAGGTCGGAGTCCATCATCGCGTGATAGCCGGAAGAAAATCCCAGCAGGCCGGTCATACCCACGTCAAACGGGTTATCGTACTCGATGAACTCTTTTCCGCGCATCGCATGCACGATCGGCGCGTTCAGCTTGCCTGCGAGTTCAATCAATTCTGCATGAGCCCCCGCGCAGCCGGCTCCGCCCAAGATGGTTATCTTTTTCGCTTTATCGAGAACCTTCGCCAACGTCGCAATTTCTTCGTCGGAAGGGCACACTGTCGGCTTCGGTGGCGGAAAATGCAAGCGCGACTCATGTTCAACGGCGTCGCGCAGGGCAACGTCTCCGGGGATGGCAACCACCGAAACACCTCGCCGCGAGACTGCTGTTTGTACAGCGATCTCCAAGACGCGTGGCATCTGTTCTGGCTGCGCAACCAGTTCGCAATAATGGCTGCACTGCGCGAAGAGATGCTCCGGCTTGGTCTCCTGAAAATATCCGCTCCCGATTTCATTGCTTGGAATTTGCGCCGCGATCGCCAGGACTGGAACCCGGCTTCGGTGGCAGTCGTACAACCCGTTGATTAAATGCAGGTTCCCGGGACCGCAGCTCCCGGCGCAAACCGCCAACCGTCCCGTAAGATGCGCTTCCGCCCCAGCCGCAAACGCCGCCGTCTCTTCATGTCTCAAGTGAATCCACTGAAGCTGTTTCCCTGCGCGAATCGCGTCCGTGATGCCATTCAGCGAGTCGCCCGAAACACCGTAAATTCGCTCAACCCCCGCTTCCGCAAGAACATCTACCAATAGGTCCGCTACTCTCCTCTTGGCCATAAATCACCACCCCTCTCGTTTCCGGCAAACCTACGATGCTTCAACCATACCGAAAGACTCGCCTCCTTCCAGATGGTGTGATCTCCTCTCCCGCCAGACCAGTGTCAAGATCCGTGCCACCCAATCCAACAGACCTAATATCACGTGTTTCTCCTTTTCCTATCCGTCTGGAGGATTTACTTCCGCGCAGGTGCAACTTCCCTTCCCGGCAAGAGAGAAAACGACCTCATCGCGGAGAGCACGCCCAATTGGGGGGTACAGATGCGCTCATGGCCGCAAGCGGGTCGCGTCCCTAAGGGGAATGCGTCAGCGTCCTTGGCTTGTAGTAACCTAGCTTTCGCTTAGTTGGGATGCAAGGAGGAAGAAACCATGTCATCCAATCTCTTTAAGCTGGTTTTTCAGGTAGTCGTAGCGTTGCTTGCTATAAGTGTCGCAGCTTCGCAGGGTACGCAGAGTTCAACAAACGTCGTTACCGGCACAATCGAAAAGGTAGATTCCGGCGCGAAGACGATTGCCGTGAAAACCGCCGACGGCACCGTCGAAACGGTGAAATTCACCGACAAGACCACTGTTCACGGCCTCAAAGATGCCGCCAAGGGAACTGACCTCGCCGGCAAAGAGGGCAGCCACGTAATCGTCCACACGGTGGGAGAGGGTGCCGACAAAACGGCTCATTCGGTCGAATGGGTTGGCGATAAGACAGTTCATACGACTGAGGGTACCGTAGAGGATGTGGGCAAGGGTTCAAAGACCGTTGCTGTAAAGACCGCCGACGGCACGAAGGAAACCTTCATCGTTGCGGACCACGCCACGGTGGACACAGGCAAAGACGTCGGACGCTACTCTGTGCGAGGCGCCAAGAAAGGCGAGCACGTTACCGTCTATTACACGGAAGAGGCTGGGAAGAAGATCGCCCACGTCTTCAAGCATCTGTAGAGATGCGGCGCAAGGTTTATTAAGACAAGGACTAGGCGCCGTTAATTAACGACTCTTCGCGCTACCGACACCGGGGCGATAGCCCTACCACGGCACCGACAGAGAATTAATAAAAACGTCTCAAGCTTGTCGCTCGACACGCGCAGGAATCGAAGACTCGCCCAAAATCACTTCGGAGTACTAGCATTCCCTAAGTACTTCCTGCTCCGGAAAATCCGGCAATGCAAGGCCCTCGCCGCGGTTCGCGATTTCCCATTCTGGCCCTAGAACGAGATTCCGGCCCTGTGCATCACAAAAGAAACATACAAGGAGCCTGCAATGACTTTCGGCCACCCGCTCCCCTGTTTCCGCATCTGCTTTACCATCTTTATCTTTGCAACACTGATTCTCTGGAACACGCCGCAAGTCCGGACGCAGAACTCTATGCACACCGGACATAAAGGCATGGCTATGCCAATGGACGAAGAGACCCAAATGGACGCGTCGCGCCAGAGCAAGGTTCTGGCCGACAAGAGAGAAAGTGAATCCAACCACCATTTGGCGGGATTCTTCCTTATCCTCGCCGGCATTTTCATACTTGCTGAAGGCACACTTCGCCACCGCTGGTCCTTCCTTCGCTTCGCTTGGCCTTTTTGCTTTCTACTTTCCGGGCTTTTCCTTCTTGTCTTTAGCGACACGGAGCTCTGGCCGTTCGGTCCCCAGAGTTGGTGGTACGGCCTCACTCATAACCTCGAAGACTTGCAGCACAAGGCATTCGCCGTAATTCTGCTCGCGCTCGGCATCTTCGAGTTTCAACGCGCCCGCGGCATTCTTAAGTCGGCCTGGGCAAGATGGCTCTTCCCGGTACTTGCTTGCTGTGGTTCCGTAATGCTCCTTTTTCACGAGCACCATAGCGCGATGCACGGTCCGGAACACATGATGGCCATGGCCCGCATCCAGGCTGAGCACCACAATTTCGCAGCTACCGGACTTGGTATCGGTGTTTTCAAAGGGCTGTCTGAGTTGCCCACCCGCTGGCGGGCGATGTTTACAAAACTCTGGTCGCTTCTAATGATTGTACTGGGTGTCCTTCTCATGCTTTACACAGAGTGATTCTGTGTCGATCGCGGCTTGTATCTGCTTCAAGTAAATCGAAGATTGAACGTATACCGTAATCGGAGAACGGTGAATCAAACTCTTATGCTCGCAAACAACTCTGTCCCAGCAGTTTCGCCTAACCCTACAACACATCATCTGCCTCCGCGCGGCGGTCTGCGCCTGGCTCGCCACGGCTGCGCCGCGATTGCCCTCGCTCTCTCGCTTTTGGCGAGCACGGCGTTCGCGCAATCCACAACTGAAGAAGACTCGCAGCCGAAAGCGGACGGCGCAAACACGACCCTGGCGCCCACTCCGCACGAAAATGATGATGATGGTAAACAGTCGAAGCGTATTCTCTGGGTCTTCCCCAACTACCGAGCCGTTAGCGTCGGCACACAGCTTCCTGCCTTGTCGCCAAAAGAGAAATTCTGGCTTGCGACGCAGGATAGCTTCGATTACTCGGCCTTCGTTTCCGCCGGGATAATCGCTGGTGTCAGTCAAGCGAGTGGGTCTTATCCGGAGTTTCTACAGGGCGGCAAAGGCTTTGGCCGCTACTATTGGCATGCGGTGGCCGACCAGACGGTTGGAAACTATATGACCGAAGCGATCGTCCCCTCCCTGACTCGCGAAGACCCGCGATACTACACTCTCGGACGTGGCGGCTTTTTCAAGCGCACTGGCTACGCTGTAAGCCGCCTCCTTATCACCCGCACCGATTCCGGTAATCGCACGTTTAACATTTCGGAGATCGTTGGCAACGGAGCCGGCGCAGGCATTTCGGACGCATATTATCCCTCAAGAGAACGCACCTGGACGAAGACCGGCCAAAAGTGGGTGACGCAAATCGCTTTAGATGGCGCATTCAACACCTTGAAAGAGTTTTGGCCCGATATTAACCAAGCGATCTTCCACGGAAAGTACTGACGGTAGTGGTTCCGCAAAAAATGCGAGCGTCAACCATCTGACGAGCGCTAAACTCTTGACGCCGCCGCTTGTGTTGCTTAACTCACGGAAATGCCTGCTCCCGGATCTGTCCATCCGCTCAGCGCCTTCCAGCGATGTGTTGGCAGGTTGGTTGCACCACTGCTGACCGCTGCCGCCGGAAGGTCGCGCCATTAGTCGCGTGCACTTACCCTCGCGCCACGTAGACGGTTGGCGCTCGAAGCGTCGACTGGGGGCGGATAGCCGCTCTCAAAAACTTGCACCTCCAACTGCATACTCAGCATAGAAAAGGCGGCCCCGAGAAGGGGCCGCCTCTGTCGACCTGCAAGAAGTTGCGAACGCCGTTAGAACGTAAACTTCGAGATGATTTGCACGATTCTTGCATCCACCGCTGCCGCCGCAAAAGAGCCGTACGGCGAGGTAGGCGGGTTCACGGTCGACTGGATTCTGCCTAGCGCGGAGCCGGCGTTGAGGTTGGCAACGGGGTTGGCGAAATTCACGTGGTTGAAGACGTTGTAGGCGTTTGCCCCAATCATAAAGGTGAAGCGCTCACGGAAGTGGAAGTTCTTCCGGAGGCTCAAGTCGCTGTTGAAATAGCCCGGCCCGCGGAAGGAGTTGCGCGGAATGGTTCCGAAGGTGGTGGCGGCACCCGCGGGAACGAACTGGCCTGACGAAAAGCACGGAACATTTACCGCAGTGGAGCTACATTGCCTTTGGACCGCCGTCGTGGGAGACGCCAGGACGGTCAGGAACTGCATGTTGTTCCCCAGAAAATTAAGCCTGGACGTTCCGTCGATGACGCTGAAGGGGAAGCCGGTGTGATAGAAAAATGTCCCGGAAACCTCCCAACCGCCGATCGTCTGGTTCAGTAGGCGGTTATTTGCCCTAAATGGCAGATACCAGACGTAGCTTGCGTTCAGGCTATGACGCAGGTCGTAGTCCGCGTTCGAGTAATTCAAGCTCCGTAAACTGAAGGGGCTGATCTGATAGATGATGCTGTTCGTGAGGCTGTACGGCAGAACGCCGCCGTTCGATATGTCGTCGAGCGCGTGCGCGTACGAATAGTTGAGGCGTCCCGTAAAGCCGTGTGCCAGTTGCTCCTGGATCGAGAGCGTAATGCCATTGTAATTCGAGACCCCGGTGTTGGTGAGTTGCGTGACACTCTTCACCCGCGTGTCGATCGGCGTTGTGGGAAGGCCGCCAAACCCAAATCCGTTCCAGTACGGATATTGCACGAGTTCGTCGTAACCTTTGTTGCCCACATAGTTCGCCGAAACCAAGGTCTTGGAATTGAGGCGGTGTTCTACCTCAAAGTTCCATTCCACATACTTCGGGTTATGCAGTTGGCTCACCACGTCATTCAGGTTCGGTGGCTGGCATCCTGGGGGCGCGAGGGCCTGGAAGGTGCCGACTGTTCCGCCAGCATTGAAGTTGGACTGGAACGCGCTGTTGCAGAAGGCGATCAGGGAAGCCGCGCTGTTCGGGCTGGCCGGTGAAACGGCCCCGGTCGTCAACGAGAAGGTCGTAACCACGGGGAAGTTTCTCGTATACAAGTCCAGCAGGGTGCCTGGATACAGATCAGAGAAGAGTCCCACTCCTCCACGGAACACGGTCTTGTCCCCCCAAGGGCTGTAAGCGAATCCTACCCGTGGTTGTATGACGACCTTTTCGATATCGGGCAAAATCTGCGACCCTTCGGTCACCATCTGGTTGTACGGAACCGCAGGCGAATGCTGCAAGAAATTAAAGGGAACCACGGTCCGCGAAGCGCAGCCCGACTGGCATATGCCTGCGGAGTTGCGGTCAGCACGCAGCGCCAGGGTCAGTACGAGCTTCTGGTTCACGCGGACAACATCCTGGAAGTAAGCGCCGACGCTGTACAGGGCTAAGGGCTGTTGTCCTTTAAAGGCAAACTGTTGCAAAACCTCTCCGGGGCTAGCGGCTGTGCCGACGAAGCCTTTAACGAAGTTCGCCATGTTGGAGTTCATGAAGGGATAATTGAGCTCGCTCGCCGTCCAGTCGCTGACGTCGTCACGGCGGAAGTTCACACCTAGTTTGAAGGTGTGTTTGCCACGCGCGATCGACAGGTCATCGACCAACTGCCACTGTGTAACGTTGCGGCCCTGCGGAAAATAGAAACCCGCCGCAACGTCATTGCCTCCCGGTCCAAGCGCGGTCATGTTGGTGTCCCCCACCGCAAGAACGGCCGGAAAGACGTTGAGAGCCGCTTGTTGATTAGCGCTTTGGAAAATCGCCGAATACCAGAGAATGGACCCGACAAAGTTGTTCACAACGTTTGGACTAAACACGTGCGTGTAGTTGACCTGGCCTTCATCTTCGGGCTGATTACTTTGAATGTTGAAGATGGGATTGATGGCATCCGTGTACGTAGGTTGGAAGCCCCGGTCGTTTTTGAATCGCACGAACAATTTATTGTTGTCGTTGAAATTGTAATCGACGCGCGTGGTCAGCAACCATTCCCGGTTGCCGTTGGTGACGTCGCTTCTGAAGGTGTCAAGGCACACGGTACTTCCCGTGGTCGGAATCGCGCCAAGGCTGCCGCACGAGTTTGGTGTAGGCGTTGCCCTATTGATACCAGGTGCGGCGTTGTAGAGGGCAAAAATCCGTTGGTAATAAGGAATCGCCGTCGGATTAAATGCCGGTAGGCTTGTGTTCAGGACATAGGTCTGAAGTCCTGGACTTGGCACGTAGACCTGAGCGCTGGTCCCGAAGATGTACCGAATTCCTTCCGTATTCGCAAAGAAAAAAGCTTTATCGCGCTTGATTGGACCGCCCAAGGCCGCACCCCACTGGTTATCGTTCTCAAACGGGCGTGGCGCGCCGTTGGCGTTGTTGAAGAAATTGTTGGCGCTCAGCGCGCGACCAGTCCAGTAATACAATGCGTCGCCGTGAAAGCTGTTTGTTCCAGATTTCGTGATGTAGTCGATCTGGGCGCCCGCCTGACGGCCGTATTGCCCTGTATAGGCGTTGCTCACAACCGTCACTTCCTCGACTTCATTCGCGCCCAACAATAAATTACTCGCCCCGGAGTTGTTGAGATTCAGGAACGGGTCGTTGTAATCATTGCCATTGATCGTGAAGAGGTTCGCGGTTCCCGGCAAGCCGAACGCGCTGAAGTTGCCGTAGCCACCGCCGCTGCTGGTATTGATGGTCACGCCCGGCGCAATCTGGGCAATGTAGGTAAGATCGCCGCCCGGATTGGGTACGTTCTCGACCTGACGCGTATCAAAATTTGAGCTGATATTTCCGTCCTCAGCCTGCACTTCAAGGCCCCCGGCGGTGACTTCCACGCTTTGCGTCGTGTCGCCTAGCTCGAGTTTCACGTCGGCCGTAGTTGTTTGGCCCAAAGCGACAACCAACTTCGTGACCGACGCGCGAAACCCGCTTTCCTGAACGCTCACGCTGTAGCTACCCGGCCGCAGGAGCGGAAATTGGTAGACGCCATTTACGTTCGTTTTAG
>Ga0209648_10002237_pt1 | contig 15976 bp, 12 predicted proteins | sample GraSoi2013_115cm_FD_185830 | JGI IMG/M metagenome (GOLD analysis project Ga0209648, IMG submission 185830) | Grasslands soil microbial communities from the Angelo Coastal Reserve, California, USA - Sample 9_17_2013_115cm (SPAdes) (version 2) | ecosystem: Environmental > Terrestrial > Soil >...
CTGCACGACTTCCCATTTCTCTTCCGGGGTTCGATCGACGCGTGGTCTCCTGCCCATGGTGCCTCCTGTTTTGGAGGCCCTGATTCTACCTAGGTAGGCTGTCCAGTTTTAGAGGGGAGCACTACACTTACGCTTGTTCGTTGTCTCCTAAATTGACTGACTTGGGGAAAAGAGGCTTCGCGTTTGTAGGGTGTTTTACCTACTTCAAAAGACGTATTCACCTGTATTTACTCAAACGCCAGACAAGCCTACACATGGGCAATCGATATGACAAAGAGGACCGCGCGGCACCCGGCCCCGGACCTAAGGATTGGCGGTCGTTCGAAAACGTTGATGTCCGGTAGGCTCAGGTGAGCGTTGGTTCCAATCAGGGCAGGGCCAAGATATTGATTGTCGGGGAGGAACCATCGGCCCGCGACGCGATGCGTATTTTGCTGGGAAGCGCGGGTTGTGATTGCATTGTGGTCTCAAACGCCCAACAAGCCCTAGCGGCGATTGAGCAAAAAGATTTCGATGCTGTTGTACTGGACCCGCAATCCTCGAGTTCTTTAGCTGGAGAGGTCACTTCGAGGATTAGCGAAATTCGCCCGAATCTCTTGGCACGTATAGCAGTTATCACCGATAAGGACAGCGACCCAGAGACGCGGGATCTGGTGGAGCGCTACTCGTTATTCCATGTCCAACGGCAGTTCCTGGATCTGAAATCGTTGTTGCGTCCCGAGGCGGTGTCTCAGCAGGTTACGCACGTGGCGCAACTCATCTTTGATAGCTCCCGGGACCCGCTTCAAGCCGGGGTGCGGAGTTCGCTCGTTCGGAGTCGACGCCTGCTCTGTGCATCCGGGAGCCTACGGGTGGATCTTTGGATTGAGCCTCAAGCAGGCTCTGATCGCATGGCGGTTATGGGACAGATTCTGGATGCGGCCAAGCCAGATCGTAGGCTTGTTAGCGTTCCTGTAGTACTTCAGGGCAGGAAGGGTGCGGTGGCATGTGCGACTACTAACGAGTTCGGAGAGTTCCATTTGGATTTCAAGTTTGAGCCAAGCATCACCTTAGAAATAGAAATACGCCAAAATTATTTACTGACGGTTTCGTTACCGGGCCTCGAAGGGGCCACTCAGAGGAAGGCATATCCGTAACTCGCGGCAGGGGAATAAAGCCATGAAACCGAAGGTGTTGTGGGTCCTTCTAGTTTTCTTTTGGGTGTGGAGCAGCCCAGCCGCTGCCGACAACAGATTTATTGTCCGTGCTCCTTCCGGACTCACCTCCTTGCAGCAGGTCTGCTTGACGCTGGGTTGCAATGTATCGGGCGGCCTGGACGGCAGTGTGGGCAGACTTTTCCTGGTCACTACCTCTGACTTGGTTGATCCCACCGTCTTTCTGCAAACTCTCCGTAGTCAGCCGGCCATCACGAATGCAGAGCTCGACGCCCTGCTGAGAGTGATGCAACTGGGCTCTACACCAACGCTCAACGGCACGGCACCGGCTAGCAGTCAAAACACCGCTACGGCGCCGCCGAGCGGCTTGTCGGATACAACTCTCGTGAACTATTTCGGAGTGATGGTTATACACGGGTACACCGCCCAGCCTGCGAGCACGATTATCCGACTGCCAGACACACGAACTAGCTTCGGGGTAACCGGCGCGGGGACAGTCGCAGTCATTGACACGGGAGTCGATCCGACGCATCCGGTGCTTCAAAGTGTTCTCGTTCCCGGTTATGACTTTACCCGCAACATCTCCGGCCCAGGCTCTGAGCTCACGGACATAAACCAGTCCTCGGTCGGCAGCGGAGCATCGCCTGTGATGGTGAACCAGGAAAGCGCCGCGATCCTCGACCAGACATCGGCAAACAACCTGCAACAGCCACAATACGCGGCGTTTGGTCATGGAACCATGGTGTCGGGCATCGTTCATCTTGTGGCCCCCACCGCGCTCATCATGCCTCTGAAAGCCTTCAAGGCCGATGGCACCGGCAATTTGTCGGACGTTCTGAGCGCGATCTACTTCGCGGTGCAGAACGGGGCCAGAGTGATCAATATGAGCTTCAGTCTTTCAACGTATTCCCAAGAGATGGCAACAGCCCTTAAGTCTGCTTCCCGTCATCACATGATTTGTGTAGCTTCGGCAGGAAACGACGGCCGCGAGGAAATAGTCTATCCCGCAGCGCTTCCGGATGTCATGGGCGTAGCCTCGACCACAAACAATGACACCCGCTCGACATTTTCTAACTATGGTGCGGATCTGGTTTGGGTGGCGGCCCCAGGCGAAGCCATCATCACGACCTATCCGTTTGGCACCTATGGGGCAGGCTGGGGAACCTCGTTCAGCGCGCCTCTTGTGTCCGGCGCAGCCGCCCTCATGGTCGGAACTAACATGAGTTTCAGGGAGTCTTCCGCGGAAAGTGCGTTGGCGAACGCAATCTGGATCTCTCCTGATCTCGGCAATGGGCGTATGGATCTCTACCAGGCGGTGAACGCGGCGCTGAGTCACCCCCCGAATCCCTAGTGACGGACGCCCGTTGTAGGCCGGCCACGCATCCAAGACAGCCTTCGAGTTCGTGAGCGGCAACTTGGAAGGTCGTGCTCCTTAGATCTTCGCCTCCATGACCAAATGAACCGTCCTTCGTCATCCTGCCAGCCTGCGATGTGCTGTCCTTTGCGCCCACGCTAGCCCGTGGGCGCCAATCAGTGCGTGATACAGTGTAGGGCAGGGGCCGCGATCGGCCCGGGTCATGGCGTCCATTCTGGAAGTGCGGAATCTTCACGTCGCGTACTGTTCGCGCACGGGTGTGGCCTCTTCCGCCATTGTGGATGTCAGTTTTAGCGTCAGGCCCGGCGAAATCCTGGGCGTGCTCGGAGAATCGGGATCCGGGAAGAGCACCCTTGCCGCATCTCTTCTGCGTCTCCTTCCAGCAAGCGGAAATATCCAACAAGGCAGCATCCTATTCGAGGGGCGGGACGTTCTTCAGGCGGAACCTCGAGAGCTTGAGAGCATTCGCGGTAGACGTATCGCGCTGATCGATCAGGAGCCTTCGGCCGCGCTCCATCCGACGATGCGTGTCGGCGATCAGATAGGCGAGGTCCTGGCCGCCCATGAATATCTGGATAAGAAAGTCCGGCGCGACCGGGTGCGGCAGATTCTCGAAACCCTATTTCCCGCGGAAACCGAAAGGATTTCATCCTCCTATCCACATCAATTGAGCGGAGGACAGCGGCAGCGCGTGCTTATCGCACAAGCTATTGCCTGTGGGCCGTCCATGGTCGTTGCCGATGAGCCCACGGCATCGCTCGACCCCACGACGCAGCGGGAGATTCTTTCGGTGTTTCAAAGTCTTAGGCAGAAGTTCGGGCTCGCAATAATCCTGATCACGCACAACCCCTCGCTGTTGGCAGGTCTGGCTGACCGGGTTCTCGTCCTTTATGCGGGAAGTGTCGCAGAAATTGGCCCGACGGACAGTGTGCTCTCATCGCCTCTGCATCCGTACACGCGCGCCCTATTGCGGTGTTTGCCGCCCCCTCTTTGCGGGGCCGACGAAGCCAATCGAAAGGCGAAGCTGCCCGTGATCGCGGGAGACTCACCCAACCCTGCCTTGCTGTTTCCGGGATGCCGATTCGAGCCACGGTGCACGGATCGATTTGAGACGTGCAGAAAACGCGAGCCGGCGGCGGTGTCGCTGAGCGAAGGACACACGGTTTCCTGTTTCAAGTTTGGCGGCTGAGCCTTGGCGTGGCGCGAGCCTATGCAACCACTCATACAGGTCGAATATCTCGTGAAACGTTACTCGGGCAGGGGGGTCCTGGGCTCGGGAGAGGTGGTGTCCGCGCTCAACGAAGTCTCATTCTCCGTCGCTCCGGGGAAGACGCTCGCACTGGTTGGCGCGTCGGGCTCGGGGAAGAGCACTCTGGCACTGTGCCTCGCATGTCTGGAGCGGCCCACCTCGGGAAGAATTTGGTTTGAAGGACGTGATATTGCAGCGCTCGACGAGAAACAACTGCGCGCAGTGCGTCCGCAAATCCAACTCGTTTTTCAGGACCCCGCTAGTTCGCTGAATCCGCAGTTTACGGCGCTAGAAATAGTAACGGAGCCACTGCTTGTGCAGCGGAAATGGGGGACTCGCGAAATGCACGAGCGGGCACTCGCCTTGCTGGAACGGATCGGTCTCTCGCGGGATATGGCCAGCCGGAGAACTGGCGAATTCAGTGGTGGACAGAGGCAAAGGCTGGCCATCGCCCGTGCATTGTCACTCGCGCCGAAACTCCTGATTCTGGATGAAGCGTTGTCGTCCCTCGATTGCTCCGTGCAGGCGCAGATCGCCAATTTGCTGCTGGAGTTACAATCATCCCTTGCGCTGACGTACCTTTTTATCACGCACGATCTGGCGATGGCCGCGCACCTTGGTGATGAAATCGCGGTGATGAATCGCGGCCGAATCGTGGAACAGGGCGTTCCAGAAAAGGTTTTGCGCGCGCCCAGCCACGAAGCCACACGCTGCCTGGCCGCAGCGACGCCGGGATCGATCGTCACGCCGCGCATGCCAGGAGCTTTGTGATGCGTTTCTTGTCGCGCCGCCTGATCCACGCGGCGCTTGTCCTGTTTGGAGTTTCGATCCTTACCTTCTTGTTCACCTCACTCGCGCCCGGGGATTACTTCGACGAGATGCGCTTGAATCCCCAGATCGCTCCCGAAACGGTCGCAGCTCTGCGTGCGCAATATCAGCTGGATCGGCCGCTGCCCGTGCGTTACGCGAGATGGTTGAATTCTGTGGTGCACGGGGACCTCGGTTATTCCTTTTCCTATAACAGTCCGGTCGGGCCGCTCCTTTGGGTTCGCGCCCGGAACACACTCTTGCTGACGGTAACGGCTACTCTCCTGTCCTGGGGTCTTGCCTTGCCCCTCGGGGTCTGGAGCGCAGAGCACCTCGGAGGTTTCCGGGACTCCTTGATCTCCTGGATGATGGCCGGGTTAATGGCAGTCCCCGACCTTGCGCTCGCGCTGGGCTTGCTCTTGTTCGCAGCGCGTAGCGGATGGTTTCCGACAGGTGGCTTGGCCTCCCTCGGTTTTGAGAGCCTCTCGCCGATGAATGAGTTGCGCGATCTTACACTACACATGGTCTTGCCGGTGGTCGTGCTGGTTCTGACGGCTTTGCCGCTGCTCGTCAGGCATGTGCGAGCCGCCATGGCTGGCGTGCTGGATGCTCCTTTTCTGCGAGCTGCCCAAGGTCACGGCATCCCGCGTCGTAGGCTTCTGTATCGATACGCGCTGCCCGCCGCGGCGAATCCGCTGATCTCTTTGTTTGGCTTCAGCATTGGCGCGCTGTTAAGCGGGTCATTGCTGGTTGAAGTCGTAATGAGCTGGCCGGGTATCGGCCCCCTTCTCGTGGAAGCAATCCTCTCGCGTGACTTGTACGTTGTAGTCGGCGGCGTTCTGCTTTCGACGCTTTTTCTGGTGGTCGGGAATTTCGTCGCCGATCTGTTTCTTTATTGGGCCGATCCCAGGATCCGCGTGGGGCCGGTCGCAAAATGATCGAACGCCGCAAACTTGCCAAATGGCTCGTCGTGCTCGTCGCACTTCATGGCCTCATTGCCTGTGCCGGCTTTTTTGCACCTTACGATCCGGTGGAACAGGATCGCGAGCTTCCCTACGCACGGCCCATGAAGCTCCACCTTATAGACACGCAGGGTCGTGTCCATATGCGTCCGTTTTTCTACCCGCTCCGCATACGTGAAGGCTCGTTCGATCAGTATGACGAGGACATTGCGCGTGCGATGTCCCTGAAGTTTTTTGGTGAAGGCCCCCGCTACAGATTGTTGGGCTTGGTGCCGTGCCGCCTACACTTGTTTGGGGCCGCTGGCGCCCGCATCTGCTTGTTGGGCACCGATGGCTATGGCCGCGACCAACTTTCAAGGATTCTCTATGGTGGACAGGTTTCGCTATTGGCCGGTTTGCTGGGGGCCGGAATCACGCTTTCCCTCGGCTTGGGTATCGGTGCGGCAGCGGGTTATTTCGGCGGCTGGAGGGATGAAGTTCTGATGCGCCTCACGGAACCCTTCCTGGCGTTGCCGTGGCTCTACATGCTGCTTGGTCTGCGCGCGTTCTTGCCTCTCGCGGTCAGCCCGCTGGAAGCGTTTCTTCTGATCGTTATTGTCATCGGGGCGGTCGGCTGGGCGCGTCCCGCACGGCTCGTTCGAGGCGTGGTGTTAAGCGCAAAGGAGCGCGACTTTGTTCGAGCGGCGCGTGGCTTCGGCGCTCCCAATCGATACCTATTGTGGCGGCATGTCTTGCCCGAGACTTCAAGCGTGCTACTGACGCAGGCGGCGATTCTCATCCCGCAGTACGTGCTGGCAGAGATGACCCTCTCGTTCCTGGGGCTCGGCGTGCCGGAGCCGCTGGCGAGTTGGGGGAACCTGCTGGCCAATCTGCAGCAATACAGCGTGCTCACGTCATATTGGTGGATGTACTTGCCCGCTCTAGCAATAGTGCCTTTTTTTCTGGGCTATCTCGGCCTTGCCAGCGCGTTGCAAGAGTGGGCGGACCCGTTTAAGGTGGAAGGGGGACGTGAAAGGAGCATGGGATGAGAAACCGCCACGCAAGTTCACAACAGTGTTGGATGCTTTTGAGCTTGCTTCCTGCACTGGCCGTGGGCCTGGCCCCCGTCGTGATTGCACTTGCCCAGCAGCCAGCTCCCCACGAGGATCCGCTGACGCTTTCCGGCGAGGCTGGCCGCTCCGGCGGGCGTCTTGTGGTTTCACTGCGTGCGGAGCCCAAAACGTTGAACCCTGTACTTGCCACGGACGCGCCTTCGCGCGAAGTCATCGCCACCATGCGGGCCGACCTGGTTCACATCAACCGCGCGACACAACTTACCGAAGCTGCGCTGGCGAAGTCCGTGAAGGTTTCTTCCGATGGACTTCAATATACGGTGACGTTACGACAGGGATTGCGCTTCTCTGATGGGCAGCCGTTGGATGCAGACGATGTTCTGTTCAGCTTTCGCGTTTACCTTGATGAGAGCGTGCACTCGCCCCAGCGCGACCTTTTGATTGTCGGCGGTAAACCCATTACTGTCCGCAAGATAGATGCGCAGACGTTGGTGTTTCAGTTCGCCAAGCCCTATGGTGTGGGAGAGAGAGTATTCGATGGCTTGGCCATTTTGCCGCGGCACCTGCTGGAGAAACCGTACCAGGACGGGAAGCTCGCACAGATAGGAACGCTATCCACGCCCGCGAATCAGTGGGCCGGGCTCGGCCCGTTTCGCCTGAAGGAGTACGTGGCGGGGCAACGTTTAATTCTTGAACGCAATCCCTACTATTGGAAGACGGATACGAAGGGGCATCGCCTGCCGTATCTGGACGAGCTTGTCTTTCTATTTGTGCCGAGCTCCGATGCCCAAGTCCTGCGCTTCCAGTCGGGCGAGGCCGACGTGATCAGTGGGCTGGGTGCAGAGAATTTTTCGGTGTTGTCCCGCCAGCGGCGGGGGTACACGATGGTCGATGCAGGCCCCGGCCTCGAATATAATTTTCTATTCTTCAATTTGAATGACCTCGGCGGAAAAACCGCACCTGAATTGGCGAGGAAGCAGAAGTGGTTCCGCGAAGTGAAGTTCCGGCAGGCAGTGTCGGCTGCCGTGGATCGCCAGGCGATCGTGCGCCTGGTGTATCAAGGCCGCGGCGCAGCGCTTTGGGGTCCGGTCACTCCTGGAAATCGGCGCTGGGTCGATACGGAGATAGGACATCCGGCGCGCTCGCTTGACAAGGCACGACAGCTCCTCCGCGAAGCTGGCTTCACGTGGACCAGTGGCGCCAGCGGGGATCCGGCGCTTAAAGATGCCGAAGGAAGACCTGTGGAGTTTTCGATCTTGACGAGTTCCTCCAATGCGGACCGTACGAAGATGTCGACACTGATTCAAGACGATTTGAAGCAACTGGGCATGCGCGTGCAAGTGGTGCCGCTCGAATTTCGATCGTTGATAGACCGCGTCATGCAGACGAAGGAATACGATGCCTGCGTGCTCGGGCTGGTGAGCTTCGATGCAGACCCGAACAGTGATATCAACGTTTGGCTCTCGAACGGCGGCACGCACCTCTGGAATCCTTCGCAGGCGCATCCGGCTACGCAATGGGAAGGGGAGATCGATCGCTTAATGGAGGAGCAACTGACAGCGACAAGCTACGAACAACGGAAGAAACTCTATGACCGTGTGCAAGAGATTCTGGCGGCATTTCAGCCGATGATTTTTCTGGCGAGTCCCGACATTCTGGCGGGAGCAAAGAATACGATTGGTAACTTCCATCCCGCCGTGCTGGAACCGTATGTACTCTGGAATGTCGAGCAACTTTATTTGCGTAATGGAGCGGCGAATGGTGGCCGATGAGTCTGTTGATGGATAGAGCGGCGAAGAAGCCGGCGGCCGCGTGGAACGATGCCCGCCTTGTCAGGGAGTGTCTGTCCGGGAGCGAAGAGGCCTGGTCCCTGCTGATCGAGAAGTACGAGGCGCTCATCTACTCGATCCCTGTAAAATACGGGCTGCCTCCACAGGAGGCAGCCGACGTGTTCCAAGTAACGTGCATGGAACTGCTCGCGCGTCTCCCGGGATTACGCGAGCCGCGTACGCTGCCGAAATGGCTGATTCAGGTGGCATACCACCAGTGCTGCCGCTGGAAGCGGCAGAGCCAGCGGCTGATAAGCCGCGACACTCAGCCGGACTTGCCCGAACCGGAAACTCCGGCGATCGCGGAAACCCTGGTGCGGCAGACTCAGGAAGAGCAAATGCTTCGCGAAGCCATCGCCGCGTTGGCTCCCAGGTGCCGGCGGCTGATCGATCTCCTCTTTTTTGAAACACCCTCGCGCCCTTACCGTGAGGTCGCCAGCGAATTGGGCCTCGCTGTTGGCTCGATCGGCTTTACCCGCCAGAAATGCATCGGACAGCTGCGGCGGAGACTCAACGAATTGGGACTCGACTGATACCCGTGGCTCGCCAGAAGATTTCCCTCAAGAAACTGCTGCCTGAATTGACGCGACTTGAAAATGATGCGGACCGCCGAAAGTTTCTTTCGCGCCACCCAATGCTGGTCCGGGCAAAAGTCGTGGAACAATTGGCCCCCTTGGTCGTCGACACAATCCGGGTGGACGCGCGGGAAGCATTGCGCCTTGCACAAACGGTGGTCCTGATCGCGCGAAAACTTCGCCGCAGAGAAGGCGTTGCACTTGCCCTGCGAGCGAAAGCAAATGCGCTCTATGCCTGCGGAGACAATCGCGCCGCTGTGGAACATCACGACCAGGCCTATGAAATCTACGCATCGCGCGGCAGTTGGAAGGAAGCGGCGCGAACCTTGAGCAACTCCGTTCAGCCACTGATTCTTTTGGGCGAATACAACCGCGCGTTCGCCGCTTCGGAGAAAGCGCGAGAGATTTTCACTCGCTTGGGCGAGGGCAAGCGAATCGCAAGTCTCGAAAACAACGTAGGCAATATATTTCACAGACAGGATCGATTCGAGGAGGCCCTGGCACACTACGAGCGTGCCTACAGGGCGCTCGCTGGCTATCAGGAATGGGAACATGCGGCGGTAGCGCTGAGCAACATGGCCATGTGCCTGATCAGTTTGAACGATTTTCCCAGGGCTCTGGACTTTTATAAGAAAGCTCGCGAATTGTGCGTAAAGTACGACATGCCGCGACTTCGCGATCAGGCCGACTACAACATTGCCTACTGGTATTACCTCCGCGGTGAATACAGTCGGGCGATTGAAATGCTCTTTGCAACGCGACAGGCTTGTGAAGCGTCAGGCAACGCGTATCGCATCGCTCTGTGCTACTTGGACCTCTCGGACATTTATCTCGAGCTGAATCTCAGCGAGGAAGCGCGAGAAATGGCTCACGAGGGCTTCCTCCGTTTCCAGAAGCTCGGCATGGAATATGAAGCCGCGAAAACGCTTGCGAACGAGGCAATCGCGTGCGGCCAGCAGGGGAAGACGCTCCGGGCGCTCGAACGATTCGCAAAAGCCCGCGAGATGTTCGCCCGTGAAAAAAACCTCGTGTGGCCGCGGCTTCTCGATTTGTATCAGGGACTTCTGCTATTCGACGAGGGACGCTACTTCGAAGCGCAGCGGCTTTGCGCGGGTGCGGCCGAGTTCTTTGATCAGGCAGTGTTTCCCGGCAAGTCGGTGCTCGCGCGTCTTCTGCTCGCGCGCATCGCGCTGCAAGTCGGAGATCTCGCCACAGCTGGACGCGAAGCGGACGCGGCCGTAGCAAAATTGTCTGCGGTTCAAGCGCCGATGCTCGTTTACCAGGCACATCTCCTCCTCGGACAGATTGCATCAACCCGGGGCGATCGTTCCGCCGCCCACGCAGCCTACCAGGAGGCCCGCAAGGCCCTGGAAACATTGCGCACCCGCTTACAAGGCGAGGAATTAAAGATCTCCTTCGTCAAAAACCGTCTGCAAGTTTATGAGGCGCTCGTGGACTTGTACCTAGATGGGCATGGCGCGGAAATCTCGGCAGACAAGACCCTCGCGTGTATCGAGGCTGCCAAATCCCACAGCATGATTGACATGATTTTTCAGAGCGGCCAGAGTTTGCCTCTGGGCGAAGCAGGGCAATCCGAGTACGTTCGAAAGATCCGCGATTTGCGACAAGAGCTGAATTGGTATTACCACCGCATGGAGCTCGAACAACTTGGCCCCGACGAAAAGTCTCGCGAACGCATCGAGCGTCTGCACCGCCAGGTGCAATCACGTGAGAGCGAGTTGTTGCGGGCGCTGCGCGAATTGCCCGCACAGGAACGCGAAAACGCCACTCTCGAACCGTCATCCGATTTTTCAGTGGCAGAACTGCAGACCGCTCTTCCTGAGGATACCGCGCTGATCGAATATTATTCAGCCGGAAATCGCCTGGTGGCGGCGATCGTCACGCGGGAAACCATTGAAATCACTCCGGTCACGGGCGTCTCGCGTGTCGCCCATCTATTGCATCTTCTCAGATTTCAGCTTTCGACGTTTCGTATGGGTGCGTCCTACACACAACGGTTCGAACAACCTCTTTTGCGCGCCACCCTGGCTCATTTGGGAGACCTCTACACGGAACTGATCGCGCCTCTGCGCGCCCGGCTTCGGGCGCAACACCTGGTCTTCGTGCCGCACGGACCGCTGCACTTTCTGCCGTTTCATGCTCTGCAAAATGGCGATGAGAATCTCGGGGACGCTTACACCATCTCATATGCTCCCAGCGCGACAGTGTTCGCTATCTGCCAGAGGAAGGCCACGAGCGAGAAACGTAGCTCCCTCGTTCTTGGAATCCCCGACGAACGCGCTCCCCAAATTCTTACCGAGGTTCAATCAGTCGCGGCCTTGCTGCCGCATGCGGAACTTTTCCTCAGCAAACAGGCCACTGCGGAAGTCCTTCGTGAGAAAGGCCCCGAGACCGGATTACTGCATATCGCGACGCACGGCATTTACCGCCAGGATAACCCGATGTTCTCGGGCATTCGTCTGGGCGATGGCTACGTGAATTTGTACGACCTCTATCAAATGCGCTTGGGCGCAAAACTTGTGACGCTCAGCGGTTGTGCTACCGGAATGAACTTTGTCGCCGCAGGCGATGAATTGATTGGACTACAACGCGGGCTGTTCTGCGCTGGCGCAACTTCTTTGCTACTGTCACTCTGGGACGTCCACGATGGCAGCACCGCGGAGCTCATGCAAGAGTTTTACAAAGGCTACATCCAAAGCGACGATATGGTAGCCTCCCTGCAAGCTGCCATGCGGGATCTACGGCAAGAGAACCCTCATCCGTACTTCTGGGCCCCCTTCGTACTTGTCGGCAAAGTCACTCAAAATCGGCAAAGTAACTGACAAATAAAGTGTTAGTTGGTTTGCGCCTGCCTATATTTTTCCAGCCCCCAGATTCCCTTATTTAATGGGCGCGGTTTAGCTCCACCGGCCGCTGGGAAGCCGGCTTACGAAAGGCTGATGGGGGACTTACAGATGAAGCACTTTACGACGGAGGATGGGATCGATTTTGTGAGCCAGGTGGTTCCCGCGAGCCGGAGGCTCGCGATGGAAAAGCACCTGCAAGACGGATGCAAGCGCTGCGCGAAAACTGTTTCACGATGGCAGCGAGTGCGGCAGTGGGCGGCAGCGGAAGCGAGTTACCAGCCGCCGCAGGGGGCAGTGCGAATCGTCAATGCGGCGTTTGCTGGATCGGAATGGGCAGTACAGCGCAAGCCGGCAAGCAGCTTAGTCGAAGTGCTCTTCGATAGTTTCCTGCAGCCCGCCATGGAAGGTGTTCGATCGGCTGGCTCCGGAACAAGACAAATGCTCTACCGTGCGGATCCTTTTCAGATTAATTTGCAGATCAAAGTCCAGCGCGGCGACAGGAACGTCGTGGTTACCGGACAATTGCTGCGTTTACAGCACCCGGAGATCGTGGGACGTGACGTGCCGATCATGGTTTCCAACCTGCGCGGTCGCGTCGTCCAGGCGATCACAAATCAATTCGGAGAGTTCCATGCAGAGATTGAAAACAGCGGTGACCTGGAGTTGGTGTTCCATGGCGAGCATGATAAGCCCGTCGTGATCTCGCTGCGGGATGCCCTCGGCCAGCTGTATGACGGGGAACCATCAAAGCCCATGAGATCAGGCTCACTGTAGGAATTCTCCGGGTAGTAGAGAGGTGCGGGAAGCCGCAAGCAGTTTTGTTTAGGGTGTCGGGCAACGCGTCTTTTTCCTCCATGACGGACGGACAAGCAATCTGCTGGAGGCTATCGAAGCTCACAGCAGCCGCGGTAGCCAGGCCAATAAGGTCATCGACGGTTTCCACAGGCTGACTGCTCCAGAGCAGCAAGACATCATCAACTTCCTGCGCTCGCTCTAGTCTGGCGGCGCCCGGTGCAAGTCAGCTCCGAACATGTGGAATAAAAAATCTCGCGATTGCGCCCAAAATTGAAAAGCCGGAGCCAGCGGTAGTCGCTAACTCCAGCTTTATCAACTAGAATCTGGTTGCGGGGGCACGATTTGAACGTGCGACCTTCGGGTTATGAGCCCGACGAGCTACCAGACTGCTCCACCCCGCGAAGTCATCTTAGCGGAATCACCGGGGAGCGTCAAACCAGCGCAAGCGAGAGAGGACGCTGGCCGACAAAAATAATTTTGTTCCTCATTTTAAGCCGGAGAGCGCGACGCGCGCCGCGGGCGGCTTGCGCGCGGTGATCCAGATGACATCCGGAGGTGTCTTGCCGAAAAGGCGCCAGGATTTTGCCGGCACATACTGCGCATTTACGATTTCAAATCCGGCCGCTCGAACCGTGGCCGTGATCTCCGCGAGAGTGAACTTGCAGCCCCGCCAAGTGTCTTTGTGCGTGACAGCTTCGCGGATGGAAGCGAGGATGCCTGCCGGACGCCCAAAGAAATGCCAACGCGCAAGGCCCGCCGGTTTCAGAACACGATGGCTTTCGTTGATATAGCACCGGACCACGGATTTAATGGGGACGTGATGGAAGGTGATGTAGCTGAAGCAAAAGTCGAAGCTCTCGTCTGGGAACGGCAATTTTCCTTGCCCATCGACTTCAAGGAAGTGTACCTGCCGCAGATGGGCGAGCCGCTCACGCCCTCTGCGAACCATTTCGCCCGAAACATCCACACCAAAGACCCGGCCGAAATGGCGGGCCAGCGGTTCCAGGAGCCGCCCCGTCCCGCAGCCGATCTCAAGAACGCTTTCGTGTCCCGTGAGAATCTCGGTGACGCCTTCCAGCACCAGCGGTAGATCCCGCTCACCGGAGGCCCGGAAGGCGGCCTCGTTCTGCGCGTCGTCGCAGGCGATGGCCTTCGGGGCGTCTTCCCCTGCGCGGACGTTCCAGTCCCTTTTCATGTCAACGTGGCGCATGGCAAGCTACTTAATTAGAGTCCTAAGAGAGTGAGGCTTGGTCCTCGCAGAATCACTCAAATTTGCTATTCCTCGCGGTCGCAGTAGCGCAACACGGTGAAACCGGCCGTGGAATGGTCTTTAGTTTGAGGCAAAGTGAGGATAAAGAAGCGGTCATATTCGGCGTCGGCAATCGGAGGTACTTCCGGCGCTCCCAGCGCCTGCAGCACGTGAGGAAGAGTGGTCCCATGCCATACGACCAGGACGTTATTCGCCTTTTCCGACTTAATCGCTTCAATCAAGGCTTCAGGTGTACTCAAAGGGATCGGAACCGGCTTTAAGTTTCGCTGCCGGGCCAGGGGGGCGGCGGTCTGCTGGGTACGCTGCAAATCGGAAACGTAAATCCGTTGAACGTCCGCATCGGCGAGCATCTTCGCGAGGCATTCGGCGCGCCTATGTCCCGCGTCGCTTAGCAGCGCATCGGGCGCATCGGAAATCTTGTCCGCATGGCGGATGAGAAAGATCGTGCGCACTCCTTGGCTGCGCGCAGTGGGAACCGACGCCAGGATTAGCAGGGTCAGGAAGACGCAGAGGGTCGCAATTCTTTTGTTCACGAGAACCGCTCTCCTTCGGTTTTTGCCGCGACTGTCGAATCCATTATCCTCTATCCTCCCAGGAATCTTGCGGGGCAAAGCAAGGCGTTAAGGCCGAGTCCCCGATACCCATCGTCTTCGTCCGCGTGAACTGGCGCTCCGGTTCGGCGGTTGGGCGGCAGCGCTAGCCCACGGAATTCGTCACACTTCACCTTGTCCGGCCCTGGGAGACGCCGAGACTAGGTCCGCGTAAATGAATATGACATGAGAATAAAGTTAAGGCTGCCTGAAATCATCTGCGTTGTGGCTGCTCACGGACAAATTCCTGGTGGTATTCAGCTTTTCCTCATGAGTGTCGCCGTGTTTTAACTCGACGTTCATTTGACGTTCATACGCGCCAGACAATGTGGCCTTCCCCACGGGTCGCACAAAACGGGCAATGGGGGTGGAGGAGAAATGATTCGTGTATCTCGTCTCGCACTAATTCTAGTCGTTGTACTTAGCTGCGTTCTGCCGACGACGCTCAGAGCGCAGGGCAGGGGCACGATGGCCGGGGCGGTAAAGGATTCAAGTAAGTCCGTATTGCCCGGGGCTTTAGTGGAAGTGCAGGGAACGGACATAAGGGTCGTTTCCGACAGCCAAGGCCAATTCAGAATCACCGATCTGGCCCCGGCCGAATATAAGCTCACAATTTCGTATGTCGGCTTCGCGCCCTTTTCGACAACGGTAAAGGTCGATGCCGGACAAGAAGCGAATGTTGACGCGGAACTGCAAGTTGCCTCGCAGGCCGATCAGATGATCGTCACCGCGGAGCGCTTGCGTGGCGAGGCCGAAGCGATCAACACGGAGCGCACGGCCGATGACATTGTGCAGGTATTGCCTGCAAACGTGATCACCAGCCTCCCGAACACCAACATTGCCGACGCGGTCGGGAGGCTGCCCAGCGTGACCCTGGAGCGCGACGAAGGCGAAGGCAAGTACGTGCAGATTCGCGGCACCGAACCGAGGCTTAGCAATGTGACCGTTAACGGCGTGCACCTGCCGTCCCCGGAAGCAAACGTCCGCAATATCAAGCTCGATACGCTTCCCTCGAACATTGTCGAAGACATTCAAGTGAGTAAGACTCTGACGCCCAATCAGGATGGAGATGCGATCGGCGGCTCGGTGAATCTGGTCACCAAGACTCCGCTCGACAAGCCGGCCTATACGTTTGGCGTGGACGGAGGCTACACGCCCATCCAAAACGGCCGCGCTCTCTGGGGGGTTGACGGAACAGTGGGGCAGCGTTTTAGCGTCAACAAACAATTCGGCTTCTTGTTCGGCGGCACCTACGACCGTAACAACCGCGGCATCGATGACATGGAGCCGGGCCAAGCCTGCGTAGGCCCCAATGCGAAGTGCTTAACGCCTACCAATCTTGCTCTCAATGGCTCAAATTTCGCGGCCATCAACACCGAGGATTGGCGCACCTATCAGTATTTCCGAACGCGCTACGGCTTTGACGCGGACGTGGATTACACGGTCAAGCC
>Ga0209648_10002238_pt1 | contig 15968 bp, 12 predicted proteins | sample GraSoi2013_115cm_FD_185830 | JGI IMG/M metagenome (GOLD analysis project Ga0209648, IMG submission 185830) | Grasslands soil microbial communities from the Angelo Coastal Reserve, California, USA - Sample 9_17_2013_115cm (SPAdes) (version 2) | ecosystem: Environmental > Terrestrial > Soil >...
GCTGTCATGCGCTCAAATAAAGGAGTTGTTACAGGTGGTGGAAGTTCTGTGATGCTCATGATGTCGATTCTCCAGGCGTGTTGCCAATTTTGCCGGCGAGTGGCTGATATCCATCCTGTCAACTATCGCTATATGCAGATCATACCACGTAAATTGAGCAAAGGGAAGAAGTTCACGCGCGAGAAAATTGCATGCAGAGGCAGGGTTTGTATCAGGAACTGGCGTAACGGTTGTGCAATCAGATGCGATTCGTTGAAAAATGGAAGAAAACTTCAAAATTGTGGTTGGTGCGGCAATGGCTGATCACCTGCGATTCTGAGCAACTGGCCTGCAAAGGCGCTCTGCTCGCTGAACTTTAACAACTTGCCTCCTGCATCCTGGATGACCTGTGCCGAAACATGCGCCGCTACCTGCACCTGGCGTTTGACGCCGAACTTGCGCACGTTCAGGGTGTTTTCGACCGCTTGCGCTTGGCCTTCCAAAAAGTCGAGCAGCCCAGCGAATGAAATTCGCCGCGAAGAGGACGAACGCCTCTTGAAGATAGATGGCCAGGATGTCAGGCCAAAAGCGCTGGTACAGATCTAGAATGAGATAGCCATGTTTCCCGAACGCCGAGCCGAGCACTATGTCCTTGAAGCGTTTCCTCCAGAGCCATAGACAGCATTTCAGGCCACTCGTCGTCTCTGCCGATCTCATATGGGACGGTAAATTGTTCGCATCCTGAAGAGCAGGCAGCGACCATCTGGCAACTGATGAGATCCTCATTGAGCTGCCGATCATTGCTCGGACGCCATGCAACGACTACCCAGTGCTGGCTGGAGACGATCATTCCTGCCCCCGCTCTGCACCTCCCTGCACAGCATGTCTGCTGTCACCTGTTCATCCACTTCTCTGGCGCTTTTGCCATCAGACTCCTGATGCGACTCACACCCTCTTACTCGTCAGGAACGTCGAAGCGCTCCTGGTAGAAACGCAGGGCCTGGCGTCGCTCACGCGGATCAAGGCCGAAGTCCTCGAGGTGGTACTCGATGCGGCCGAGCCTGCCTCGCGGGTTTGCAGCCATGAACGACTCGACCGCGCGCTGCCGCTCCTCAGTCATCGGCTGCCCCGCGAACGCGTAGATGCGCTTCACCATGGTCATCTCGTCGGCCATGAACTCGTGGAAGCGCACATCGAGCACCTGATCAGCGGGAACGAGCGCACGGTCGCGCACTGACGCGCGGAGCAGGTCCTCGACCCGGGCCGACCAGTACCGACCCACCTCGCTCAGATCGACGTGCTCGGTCTGCATGCGCGCGACGTAGGCCAGCAGCGTGCACAGCGATGCGGTGACGGCGACCGGGTCGCGATGGGTCTGGACGATCTTCGCGTCGGGGAATACCGCGAGCACCTGCCTGAGCTGCTCAAGGTGCTGCGGTGACTTGAGCACCCAGCGGGCGCCGCCACGCAACCACTGGAGCGCTTGCAGCAGTTTCCGCAGATACCTGTATGCGGGAGTCTGATCATGCGCGCGGTACCAGTCGCGGTAGCTCGGTACATGGCTGGTCCACTCGAAGAGCATGGTCGAAAGGTCGACGGCGAGCAGTTGGGTCTCTTCGTGGGGAAGGTCGCAGGCCATCTCATGCATCAGCGGGAACAACGGCATCACATAGCTGAGCAGGCGCAGGCTCTGCTGGCAGCGCTTCATCCGCTGGTCGGGCTGCCCTGGTGTGGGCTGCGTCTGGGATGGCGGCACCGGCTGGAGGCTCTCCCAGTAGGGGAGCGACCGCAGACCCGGGTCGCACGACAGCAGCGTGTGCAAATGCGTGGTCCCCGTGCGGGGCAGGCCCAGGATCACGATCGGCGCAGGAACCGGCAGCTCGAGGATCTCGGGATGGCGGATCACCAGATCCTGCACCAGCAGCCGCGTTGTGAGTAATTGCAGCAGCATCTGACGCAGCAGCACGCGCCCGAGCGTGCTGAGCTTGGCCTCCCGCTCCAGCGCAGCTACGAGCACGCGCAGTGGCTCGCGGAAGCGGTCGTCACCGAAATCAGTGAGACCGGTCTTTTTCATCGCCGTGCTGAGCAGGGTGCTCTCGTCGAGTTGCACCCACCCGGCCAGAGGCGCGAGCGCTCGGTTCAGGGTCCAGATGGGCCACGGGAGCCGGGGCCGAGCGAGGTCGTCAAGACGGTGCAGCGTCGTCATGGCTATGCCCTCCGCCCTTTCGGTCAGTGGGGACGTGTGGTCTCCTCCTGTCCGCGACCAGCCAGTGCCAAGACGGCTGGAGCGCCTGCGGCCAGTTCAGAGGCGACCTTCCCTTCTGCATCGACCAGCACCGCCATTGGCGTGCCCGTCGCTCCAAACAGCCTTCCCACACGCATGCCATCTGGATCAAGCAGCACCGGCGAACGCAGCCCCATCGCCTGGTTGGACTCCACGCTATCGGTCGAGACCACCAGCAGTCTGGGCGCTTCCTCCGGTGGGTGTGCCTCCCAGGCTTTGAGGTCGTCGAGCATGTGCTGGCAAAAGCCGCAACTGGGTCGCCAGAAGAGCACCAGGGTCTTGTCCCCTCGGAAGTCGGAGAGGCTGACGAACTTTCCAGCGAGATCGGGCAGGCTAAAGTCCGGGGCCGGCTCGCCCATCGTGGGACCAGCTGGCGGTCGTGGGGCAGCTGTTGCTCGATGGCCATTGCCCTGGGCAGCGGCCATTGGGAGGGTGCCCAGACCTGCCGGGGAGAGGGTCTTGTCAAGCAGCGCACGGATAGCATCAGCTCCCTGGGCCAGGGGACTACCAATCGTGCCATCTGGACGGATGAGCAACGCACTGGGAGTGCCATTGGCCTGGTAGGCCTGGGCCACCTCACGGTCCTTTTGCAGCAGCACATGCGTCAGCCCATACTCGGTGACCTTGGGGCGATTGGCCTCGACCGTCCCTCGACTGAGAAGCGCCACGACCACTTTGGTGGCATGCTCCCGCTGCCAGCGCCCAATTTCCGGCAGCAGTGCATTGCATGGACCACAGCCCGGGTCGGAGAAAAGCAACATGACTGGTTTGCCTGGCGCACGCACTGCTTGCAGCGTGATCGTCTCCCCCGTGAGGGTCGGAAGGGCGAAGCTGGGGGCCGGACTGCCCACGGCCAGGCCAGCCGCCCCGGCTCTCGCTTGCGATGGAGCCGGACCTGCTTCAGCCAGCCGCGCCTCCAGTGCCTCAATCCGCAAGAGCAAGCGGCCTTGTTGGCTCAGGATCTGAAAGAGCACCCAGCCTTCCCCGATCAGCAGAGCAAGCAGCAGCACCCCTACCAGCACGAGGGTGCCTTGGACTATGCTCAGGGCAGCCAGCCAGTCTAGTACGCCTGGGCCGGGCGTGCTCCTCCCAAAGACGACCACGACACTGGCAACGGCGGCCAGCACCACATTACGAATCAGGGTGGGCCAGCTAGCGGGGGCGGAGTGCAACTGCCCGAAACAGTGACAATCGGGATGCCGCCCACGTGCCAGGTTGGAGCCGATACCGACCACAAAGAGCAGCAGAAGCACAAGGGCTCCCAGGGCACCCCACCAGGCCGAGACGGTGGGAACGAGTGCTACAGCTACAGCCAGTTCAGCCACTGGTAAGAGCACCCCCAATGGGTTGGCAAGCCGTGCCGGCACACCGAAATCGCGCAGGGCCTGTCGAGACCCGGCCAGATCGGCCAGCTTGGCCAGTCCGGCCACCACGAAGATGAGCGCAAGCACCAAACGTGCGAGCAGCATGACAACACTCATACGATCCTCTCTTTCAGGTATGTGACACGCACATCCCCTCGAACACGAGCGATGAGCCTGCCCATGGTTTCCCGAGAGCCTGTGCGGTAATGGCCAGCACGCGTTCGTGGGGCAGGTAGTGGGCGAAATGCTCAAGCACTGGAGCAAGATCTAATCCCAGCTCGGCATGGCCGAGCACATAATTGTGCAGTTTGTCATCCACGGTTAAGGGATACATCACACCAGCGGGTCGGCTAAAGCGATGCATCCAGCGCAGCCAGGGCAAGCACAGACAGCGCCTGCCGGCCTGCCGGAACTTTTCATGGATGTAGCCTTCTTCTCCCCCAAAGCCGCGAAACTGGGGGTGAAAGCCGAGCCAGGCGGCTTTGCGGCAACTGAAGACACCCAGGCCTTGCATGGGGATCTCGAAGGGTTCCCCCTCGGGATCCTGCCCGCGTGGGTCACTGGCCCATGTGCCCCACATTTGCTCCCGCCAACGCGGCTCGAAATGGGTCGCGAGCAGTTTCCCATCGTCGTAGAGCATGGGACCTTGCAGCAGATCCTGACAGTCAGGATGCTCGCGGTAATACTGTTTTAAGCGGGCGATGACACCGGGAGCCAATAACACATGGCTATCGCAACAGAGCACCGCCTGGCCGCGTGCGTGGCGGAAGACCAGCTCGCGTGGCGCCGCTGTCCCAACGACATCCGTCGCCCGAAGATAGCGCCCTTTGAGCCAGCCTTCGACCAGATTTTTGGTATGCTCGCATCCATAGTTATCGATGACCAGCAGTTCTGTGTGGGAGAGGTCCTGGTAGAGCCGCAGTGCCTGTAAGGTAAAGTAGACGCCGTCAAAGTCGTGATAAGTAGCCATCCCAATCGTCAGTTCGATCTCTCCCCCCTCTCCCATAGACGGCACCGACACCGGTCCCCGCTGCCAAGACGTGGCCTGCATGCTGGAACCGTGGGAAGTCGGGAGCAGCGAAGCGGGAGCAGCAATCGGCAGGCTGGCAAGCGGAACCGACCCCGCTCCAGGGGCTGCTGGAACACGCGGAGAAGCGCTGTCGTCAGCAGGAAGCCTGGCCTCGAGCGCCTCGATCCGCAACAAGAGCCGACCTTGCTGGCGCAAGACCTGAAAGAGGAACCAACTGCCCCCAACCAGCAGGCCTGCTGCAACGGCACCCACCAGCAGTGCAAGGGGCTCTGGGAGGGCAAGCGCCCCAACCCAACCCACAACAGATCCCCCGCTCTCGTGAACACGCACGCCGAGCGGCAAAGTCCAGCTTGGCTTCACCAGGACCAGCCAAACCAGCACCTGAGCAAATAGCATACACCCTTCTCCTTCTTCCTCCCGCTCGCAAACGGGGTGCGCTCGTCCCAGCACCGATGCCAGGCGGGACGCGCCAGTCAACGAAACAGGAAATCCCACTCGTGAAAGTGGCAATCCCCTCACCTTCCACCTCTGAGGAGGAGGTCAAGACGATTCTCCCGCCAGCGGGCGTTCGGCTGGCAGGTGGCACTACGCACCCCCCCCAGGACCTGACATAGCTGGAGCGAGCCTGTCGAGCCTTATCAACAGGGCGGACAGGTGGCACCAAGCACACCCCCCAAGTTTGCACATGCGCTGAAACAGATGCCGGTGACAGTCGACTCGCACTCTCCGGCGTCGATGCAGGAGAACACGGGCCCAAGGCCCTCGACACACCCACAAGTGGGCCGGGCCTGAGGCGGCGGAGTCGTAGTAGTCGTGGTAGTCGTGGTAGTCGTGGTAGTCGTGGTCGGGGTCACGCACTGGCCGTTTGAGCAGATTTGGCCCGAGGGACAGCCACAGCTAGATCCGCACACCTGATCAGTTGGGCAGCACGACCCATTGAGGCAGGTTTGGCCCGAGGGACAGGGACAGGTATTGTTGGGTGGTACGGTGCAGGCGGGTGCAGGCGGACAGGTACACTTCTCCCCATTCTGACAATACCCGCTACAGCACTGGCTGTTCGTGTCGCAGCCCAGCCCATTGCTGTGGCACTTGGACGCTCCGAAGGCCGTCCCGATGCCGCTCAGACCCAAGATACTACCAAAGGTGGTGGCAGCGATGGCTTTAAGGGCCTGACGACGTGAGGTCGCTGTCGCCAGGGCTTTGGTCAGTTCGTCAAATTTGGTTGGCTTCATTTCCGTTCGCTCCTTTCCCAGGGAACGGGTCGCACCTCCTGGGGCCAGGGCGCCGCCAGGAGCCTGGACAGTGGTCATTGACGACTGAGAGGAGGCTTACAGCAGCACCAGGAGTGGGCGTGAGGCTTCCTGCCCAGACGCTGGCTGGAGCACAGCCGCCCCACTACCCTCTGCTCGACTCGTCTTCACTCCTGCATTCCTCCGAGAGATGTACGATACGACTATCAGAAAGGGCTCGCCAGGGGGAGTTCCGAAACGTGCAGTGGACGTGCAGAGGTGAGTGGGCTTCCCGGGACACCCTCACCCCTGACGGTGCAGCGTCGTCATGGCTATGCCCTCCGCCAGGCATGACCGACGGGCTTGAGGGCACGCAGCTGCCTGAGTACGCTCCGTCGCTGCTCCTTTGGCATTGATCGTTCTGTATTTCGGCCTTGGAGCGGGTCTGATTATGCTCATCGCATACACCCGCCCCGCGAACCTTCTCACATTCCCCTCTGACCGTTGAAACCATCATGTGTCGGCAGGTAAAACCGACTTATAGGTACCCCTCATCAAGCTGCCAGCTCATGGCATAGCTCTTTTCTGCTCTCGCATCTCGTCTGGGTGTGAGCCTTGCTCCACATGGACCGATGCCCTGTGGCTCTTTTTTCGTTCACCCGCGTGAACGTCTTTCTGCTCCAAGTGTACTGGGAAACACCTGCATGTACATCGTGTAAACTGATGATCTCTGCGGACGGATCGCATATCATTAGAATGTATGAGGCAAGGAGGGGAGAGGGGGACAGAGCAGGAGCACGCGAGCCTCGAAGGTCGTCACAACGTGTCCTGCTCTCAGACGAGGTGGTGCTCGACCGCATAGCGCGTGGCGGCACTGCGTGAAGTGACTCCCAGTTTATTGAAGATGGAAGCGACATGCGTGTTGACCGTCGGCAGACTCACCACCAGGTGTTGGGCGATCTCTTTACTGGTCAACCCGGCGGCCAACCAATGCAGGACCTCTCGCTCTCGCCTGGTCAGTTCAGCAGACGCCGGCGAGAACGGGTGCGCCGCAGCGGAGGCTGGGAGCGGAGCATCCTCATGCGTGACGGTTCCCTGTGTCGCAAGCGCAAGCGCGTGCTCTACCGTCATGCTGCGTCCCTCTTCCCACGCCACCGCAAAGGCGTGCTCGCCGCACTGCGTACGCGCCAGGGTGATGGCGTGCTCATAGCTCGCGCGGTGAACCGGATAGATGGGGGCGCCAATAGACTCGCGCAGCGCTTCCGCTGCTCCCCAGAGCCATGCCGCTTGACAGGGGGCTCCCTCTCCCGCCTCCAGAGCTGCCAGACCCTCCAGGCTGGCCGCGATGTCCTCCTGGTAGACGTTGCATTCCAGCAGCTGGGTCAGACCCTCCCAGTACACGTTCCGCGCCGCTGCTGTCTCCCCCTGGCTGGCCAGGAGCCTTGCAAGGCCGATACCTACCTGGACGGCCACCGTCTCCGCCCTCGCCTGCCTGGCGATCCTCAGGCAGCCCTCGAGCAAGGGACGTGCCGCTTCCAGTTCGCCCTGCTCCACATGGATCAGTCCCAGCAGACCCAGCGGAGCACCTCTTCCGTAGCTCATGTCACGGATATGCGTCAGGCTCTGCTCGACCAGCTGCAGAGCACGTGCCTGGTCTTCGTGCTGCACAAAATGCAGGCGCGCTTGCAGGTAGCGTACCCAGCCCAGGTGTGGTGGATCGCCCAGTTCCTGATAGAGCAAGAGACTCTGCTCCAGCAGGGCAGAGGCCTGTGCGTACTGCCCCTGTTCGATGGCAGCACGCGCCCGTTCGGCCGAGCACTGGCCCTGCCCCCAGCGATCGCCCAGTTCCTGGAAGACGGCTGTAGCTTCCTCCAGGTAGGTCTGGGCCAGCACAAACTGACTCCTGGTGCGGGCGACACTCCCCAGTTGACAGAGGCAGGTGGCGATGCCCATCGGATCGCCTAGCTCCTGGTAGAGCACCAGGCTCTCCTGGGCCAGCCGCTCAAGTGGCGCCTGGCGTGCATGCAAGAACGCCTGCCTGGATGCCGTATACAGCGCCCTGGCCCGCAGCGCTGCATCCACGCTCGCGTGCTCTGAGAGGACCTGCATCAGGGTGCTGTACCCATCCCACCCATAGCGATGGATATCCCAGAACCAGGTCAGGGCGATACACAGGCGCAATGCCCACTCGGCCTGGATCAGGCCCTGCTGCGTGCCTGCCTGCGTGTGCGCCTGTTCCAAGAGATACCCGAGCGCCGCCCGCAGGTTCTCCTGTTCGAGTTCGAGGTGCGCAACCCAGCGGTCCTGCTCGGCCCCACGCAACTGGGGGTCAGCCTCCTCAGCAAGCGCCAGGTAATACCTGGCATGGGCGGCCTGCGTTGCCTCCAGTTCTCCAGACTCAGCCAGGCATTCCAGACCGTACTCGCGGATGGTCTCCAACAGCCTCAGGCGGGGCTCCCCATCAGCCCGGTCCACTCGGCACAGCAGGTGGTGCTCCAGCAGCACGCTCACCCCATCCAGGATGGCGCTCGCTTCCAGGCCAGTTGCTGTGCGATGGCCTCGATGGCCGAAAGGCCGCAGCCACCGGCGAAGACGGAAAGGGAGCGGAAGAGCCGCTGCTCCGGGGGCGCTAACAAGTGGTAGCTCCAAGCGATGGTGGCACGGAGGGTCTGGTGACGGGTAGGCCCGTCGCGCGTCCCATCCGTCAGCACGTCGAGGCGATGCGAGAGGCGTACGTGCAAGGCCTGCGGGGACAGCAGCCTGGTGCGCGCAGCGGCCAGCTCGATGGCCAGGGGCAGCCCGTCCAGGCGAATGCAGATCTCGGCGATGGGACGGACCATCGCCTCCGTGACCTGGAACGCCGGGGTGATGGCCTGCGCTCGCTCGATGAAGAGGGCGCACGCGGCATACTGCGAAAGGGATTCCCTGTCTGGTAGACGGTTCAGATCGGGCAGGGCCAGGGGGAAGACGGCCAGTTCGTGTTCGCCACGCAGCCGCAGCGGGGGACGGCTGGTCACCAGGAGTTTCAGGTGCGGGCAGGCTGCAAGCAGGTCGGAAAGCCTCGGTGCGGCAGGGAGCACCTGCTCGAAGTTGTCGAGCAGCAGCAGGAGAGACTGAGCGCCCAGGGCTGTTTGCAGCACCTCCAGAGGAGAGCGAGCGCCCGTCTCCCGCAGCCCAAGCGCCTGGGCAATCGCCGGCACCACGAAGTCGGGATCGCTGATCGCCCCTAGGGGCACGAAGCAGACCCCCTCTGCGAAGTCGGGCGTGAGCACGTGCGCGACGGCGATCCCCAGGCTGGTTTTGCCAACCCCCCCTGGACCGGTGAGGGTGAGCAGATGCACGTCAGGTCGGCGCAGGAGGGCCACCAGCTGCGCGAGTTCATGCTCACGGCCGAGCAACGGGGTCAGTAGTACCGGCAGGCGGTGTGGTGGTGCCAGGTGCGTGCCAGAGGCTGACCCGGATGGCAAGGAATAGAAATGGTGCTGCATAGTCGATGCTTCTCCACTCTCCAGGCTTTCAACGTGCTCACCATCGGCGCGAAGCCGCTATCGGTGCTCCGCAGGAACTCCTCTTCGGTCCACACGATGGCTTCCCTAGCCTGTTGCAACTCCTGTTTCTTGCCTTACATGTCCAACGTGGTCGCATCTCGGGAGCCCGCCCCCACGATGTGTCAAGAGCGGTGTCCTCGTAAGCGTCGGCTCCGCTTTCTTTTCAAACAGTGCCCATGCTGTTTCGCGCTACGGTTCGTTCCTCCCACAGGATCGCGCTGAAGCGCTCGTTGCCCGCTACGTCCTTTGGTGGTCTTCGGGGCGCACCTGCGGGAGGAGCGCCCTGGGCTCCTGAAGCGGAGCAAAGGGCAACGAGCGCTTCGGCTTGAAGCATGAGCCTTCAAGACCACGCTCAACTTCCTGTGTGAACAACGGAAAGTCGCTCTCTTTCCCTGTCTCTTCATCCAAGGACACCATCGAAAACGACGGAAGCGTCCTCAACATCTCAGCGGTATGGTATATTCTATCACAACGTTTGCCCAAGAGAAGAAGTGTTATCTTGGACACCTCTGCCCCACGAGTTGCGCAACGAGGTGAGGTAACCAAGCGGCAGAAACAGAAGGCAAAAACTCCGAGCAAGGGGCCTTCCTCAACCTTGACAATAGTTATTTAAATAACTTATGATAAAGACATCAGGGAGGAATGCCGGAAGCTATGCCGATCTCCCTCCCATATATCTGAAAAGAAATGAAAAGGAGGAGCTATGAAACGGAAAGGAGTGTGCTACGATGTTGGACGTGTGCTGCTGGGAGAGGATTGGCGTCCGATCTTTGATCCACGTCTGGTGCATCGCGAGCTTGAGATCATTCAAAACGATCTACATTGCAATGCCGTCAGGATTTGCGGCCAGGACATTGGCCGCCTGGCCGTCGCTGCTGAAGACGCTTTGCAACAAGGATTAGAAGTCTGGTTATCCCCAGAGCTGTTTGACCACAGCGAGCAAGAAACACTTGACTACATCGTCACCGCCGCCGAAGCCGCCGAGAAGCTGCGACAGCAGTGGCCGGGCAGGCTCGTGCTGAGTGTCGGCTCGGAACTGACGCTTTTCATGAAAGGCATCCTCAGCGGTGACACGTTCCTCGAACGCATCGGCAACCCGTTCCTGCTGCCCTTTCTCATCCTCAGGCTCAAGCTCTTGGGGACGCACAACAAACCACTGAACGCCTTCCTGGCTCGAGCCAATCAAGGTGTCAGGAACGTCTTTCATGGCCCTGTCACCTATGCATCAGCTCCCATCGAAGACGTGGATTGGAGCCTCTTTGATTTTGTCTGCGTTGACTACTACCGAGGGAAACGGAACAGAACGTCCTATGGCGAACGACTCAAGCGGTACTTTGCCTCTGGCAAGCCGGTCGTCATCACCGAGGTCGGGTGCTGTACTTATCAAGGAGCGGAAGAGAAAGGCGGCAGAGCCTTTCTGCTTGTGGACCGCAAGCATCCGGAGCGGCTGAGAAGCGGATATGTCCGTGACGAGGAGCTGCAAGCTCGTGAAGTGACGGACCTGCTTGGCATCCTCGACAAATCAGGCGTGGATGGTGCATTCGTGTTCACCTTTGTCATGCCGACCTTGAAGTACCATGAAGACCCGTTGTATGACTTCGACAAAGCGAGCTACAGCCTCGTGAAAAGTTATGCTCACGGCAAGCTGGGTACGACGTATCCGGACATGCCGTGGGAGCCAAAGGCGTCGTTTAAGGCAGTAGCCGAGCATGATGCGAATCACGCGACTGGAGCACGCGACCAGGGCGTGTTGTGGAGGAAGTAGCACATGAGTCGCCCCCGTTTGGATGCCGAGCAGAAAAAGGTGAGTTTCTCGCTCGCCTTTTCACCCAATCTGATTGCTGCGTTGGAAAAAGTGCGCGGAGCCAAATCGCAGTCGGTCTTTGTGGAAGAATGGCTCCGGCAGCATCCGCACATTGCTGCCGAGTTGACAGCTATGAATGATCCTGGGTTCGTGCCACCAGGTGCACGCTATGAGCATCTGATGGCACTGCTCCTGGCGTTTTACTCGCCCGAGGATGGCAAGCAGCGAACGCTCGCACGTATCCTCTTCATCGCCGCCCACAAGATGATCGCCCGCGATCAAGCTGGGACAGGCCAGGACATGGAGGAGCAGATCACGGCTGCCATGGAGGAACTCTGGGTGCAAGAACGGAACACCCATGGAAATCGCGCAGCTCGCGGTGAAAGTCTGGAGGCTGTTCGACCTTGTATTCAGGAGTATGCTCGCTACTACCACCAGGTCATCTTTCAAGAGATGGCAAAGGGCGAGCCAAAACTCCTGAAGCAGCGTTTCGGGAGCCTTGTGCGTGGGTGTGAGGCGGTCTATCGAGAGCATATGCACAAAGCTTCTGAGCACCGAGACGAGTGAAGGAGGACCCTCTCATCATATGACGCTTTCTCCTGTCACGGTCACGATCCAGATTACTCCGGAATCAAAGCCCTCCACCCCATCCTGGATGGGAGAAGTGGCGGCCTTTGCTCAGGTTCTTAGCCATGAAGGCACGCTGAAAACCGTCCAGGGTCAGGTGCGCTTTGCTCGTGCACGCTTTGGCCACTACGACCTCATCGATTTTGTTGTCGTGCTGATCGGTTATATTCTTTCGGGCGAACCAACGAGGCTTTCCTTTTACGAACGGCTTGCTCCATTTGCCGAGCCGTTCATGGCCTTGTTTGGGCGAGATCGTTTGCCCCATCGTTCGACCCTTTCTCGTTTTCTTGCGGCCCTTGACCAGCCGACAGTGGAAGCTCTGCGTGCGCGCCTTCAAGAGGATCTCCTTGCTCGCAAACCGTTTGACTCCCCTGGCGGTTTGTTCGATCGGGCGGGAGAGCAGTGGCTGGTGGTCGATGTGGATGGAACTCGACAAGCCGCCCGGCAACGGGCGCTTCCGCAGACGGAAGTTTTGCCTCCTCCTCATCGTCGTTTTGACCAGGTCTGCGCGCCAGGCTATCAGGGGCGCAAGCGGGGAGAAGTCGTCCGCACCCGCACGGTCCTGCTCCAGGCGCATACGCATCAGTTTCTCGGAACGTTTGGGGGACCAGGCAATGGGGATTACCGCGGAGAACTGCGACGAGCCATTGCGGTGCTCACCACCTATGCCACCAAGCTTGGGCTCCCCACTGCTTGCATCCTCGTGCGGTTAGATGGCCTGTATGGCGATGCCGCTCCCCTCCTTGATGTCCTCTCGGCTCATCTTGGGGTCATCGCCAGAAGTCGTGCCTACCATCTGCTGGATTTGGAAGCCGTCCAGCAGGCACTTGCCTGCACCCCGGCTCATGTAAGCAGCCATCCGGAAAGTGGGATGACGCGGGCCCTCTACGATTGTGCGTCCGTTCCCTTGACGCCAACCGGACCCCAAGTCCGTCTGGTGGTCGCTACCCACCCTGCCACCTCCTCTCCCCCAAAAATTGGCATCGAGCGAGACGGCAGCGTCTACGAACTGTTTATCAGCACGCTTCCCTCCCCGGCATTTACTGCCTCGGATGTGCTTGACCTCTACCTGCATCGTGGCTCGTTTGAGACGGTGCTGGCGGATGAAGACGACGAGCAGGACGCAGATCGGTGGTACTCTCATACCCCGTGCGGAAAGGCGGTTTGCCCAGATCCTGGCGCAGTGGATCTGGAACCTGCGACTGGAACTGGGACAACAGCTCTCTTCGGCAGAGCTGTGCACCACCACATTTGCTCCCGCACTGGAGGCTGAGTCCGCTTCGACCGTCGAGTCCGTCCCTGCTGAAACGCTCACGCCTGTGGCCATCTATGGTCCTCCTCAATAGGCACGTCCCTCTTTTACTCATGGCTTTCCCGGCTCCGCGTTTACGCCGCAACCAGATGGACCCTGCGTTGCCCTGCCAATCATCCTCTGTATCCCCAGGAACGGCGTTCCGAGCGGGATGGTTCCCTGCGGGTCTTGTATGCTGCGCGTATTGGCGTCTTTCCTGGGAAGAGCGGCTGACACGCAACGCGCGTCCTTCCGATGCTCCCAGGCTCGTCGTCACGCTCCATGGTCTGCCCACCACCTTTGCTCACTCTTTTGGATTCGATCTCCTCGCCACTGCCTGAGTACTCGCTGCACGCTTTGCCTTTTCCCTCGATACTGTTTGACTTGGTCGCTTTTCTGTATCGATACATATCAATTGATGGCGTTTTCCTCGGCTTTTTGACTATGCCAGCACCGCTGCTCCTTTGTTGCTATTCCTCCTGCTTGAGCTTATCTCGTTGCACATCTCGTGGGTGCACCTGCTCCAAGGGGTCGGCCATTCGCTATCGCCGGGAACTCAACGCGAGCCACCCCACAGACGGAAAGAGAGTAGTCGGTCAGTAAAGCAGCCCATCGTTACCGCCCAGTAGTGCGTGAAAAAGAATGCAGCAGGAGACGAAGCAAGAGGTGAAGAGGATGCAATTAGTTGAGCAACTGGAAACAGGTTCGTCTGGAAGTGATCGAACCGCCCAAGGCGCAAACCCCAACCGAAGAGCTGGTTGCCGATTTGCTCAGCATTGTCACCGTCTTTGCTGGCCGGTTGGATGGAAGTCGAGCGAAAAAAGTTCGGTCCTGTGTGGCCAATGCGCTCAAGGACTGTTTGAAAGCAGAAGAGGCAGATGGGACAGACCGCGAGAACGACCAAACTCCTCCTTGATCTCCGCGCACGAGATCAGGGAGGAGCGAATAGCAACAAACGCCGGTACCTCGAAGAGACGGTAACTATCCTGGATGCTGCTCGTCAGTTCTACCTGGATTTCTTTCTGGCCCATCCCGAGAAGCTGATGGAGCGGGTCGAAGTGGTTTCCAAGCAGACCGGCGAGGTCAGAGAAGGGCTGATCTCCTCTGACAAGTTGCTGACCTGGGCGGAGTTCCAAACCGTCGAAACTCGTGAACATCCGACTCCGCTGGCTTCCTGGAACTTCAGCCGGCAGTTCCCTGATTTCCCGAATCGCTATCGACGCTCGGTCATCAAGGATGTGATTGGCAAGGCACGAGGCTATCTCACCACACTCCTGAAATGGCAAAGGTCCGGGAAAAAGCAAGGGAAACCAGGAGTCCCAACTGCCTCCAATCACCCCACGCTTTACGCGGGCACCTTTGCCCTGGAACTCGACGCGTTGGACTTGAGAAAGAGCTTTGTCCGACTCAAGGTCTACACTGGTTCTGAGTGGGTGTGGGTTCAGTATCCCACCCGCTACAACCGCTATTTTGAGCAGCGTCGAGCTGAAGAAGGATGGGAGCAGGAAAGCCCGAAACTGGTCCTGGGCAAGCAGTCGGCTGCCATTCATTTCTTGCAAAGCAAGGCGATCAAAGCCCGCAAGATCGTGGAAAGCAAGCGTGATCCTGACCTGGTCACGGTCGCTGTCGATCTGAATGTCAAGCAGCTTGCAGTGATCACGGTCAGACAGCATGGAACGATCATCCAGACGCGCTTTGTCTCAGATCAGGGACTCGATCAGGCACGCTTTCGGCATCTGGGGCGCATTGCCAAAAAGCAATGGCAATCCGGCCAGGCAGTCAAGGGTGAACGAAGCAACCAGCAGCTCTGGCGGCATATTCGCCGGCAGAACACCGATGCTGCTCACAAAACAGCACGAGCGATTGTCGAGGTCTGTGAGCAGTATCCTGGGTGTGTGCTGCTCTTTGAGCGCTTGCGCACGATCAAAGCAGCAGGCGGCAGCAAATCCAGGCGGCGCAATCGCAAACAAGCCAATCAACTCAAAGGCAAAATCAACCAACTCGCGAAAGAAAAGGCGTATGCAAAAGGGGTAGTGAGCGTCGAAGTCAATCCCCATGGCACATCGCAGTATTGTTCCCGTTGTGGAGCCAAAGGCGTGAGGTTCACGTCTCAAGCAGGCCAACGGGTCACAGGCAAAGGGGGCAAGCTCTTTTTCTGCCCCGTTTGTCACTACGAGTGCCATGCCGACTTCAATGCGTCCTGCAATGTGCATCACAGCTTCTTTCGTGAATTTCACTGGCAGCCGCGAACACCAAAGAGCGGCTGAACGCCCTGTCCGGCTACAGGTCGGGCGGGAGAAGGCTGGGGAGGGCAATCCCGATGATCCAGCCCAGGCCCGTTCGCAAATGAGCGAACACGTCAAAGTGGTGGGGCTACTGTTGGTCTGGCGGGGGCACGTTCCAACCCACATGCGCTCGCGGACAGTACCTCAAGCTATAACACGCCGGAATGTGGCGGGAACGCTGGCGTGCCGGACGGCTTGAGGGCGGCAGAAACAGCTTTTGTCCATCTCTGTCTACAGATTTGGGCAACGGTTGATACCACGTCAAGGCCAGCCCGGTAGCCAGTACTGTCAGTAGTATGCGCCGGGGCAAATCAGCTCCATTACTTACAGGCGTTGGCAATAGAGCGGAGGATTCCGGTGTTGAGCTTATCGCGGGAGTGGCGGCGGGGGGTGGAGCGGGTAGTTGAAGGATGCTCCAGGCAGGCTGCGTCCCGGTAACAAGTACCGGCGTCGAACTACTATTCCCGTTATTACCGGAAACTCCGCTGCCGGATCCTTGATTAGGAGATGACGAGGCTGGAGTAGGG
>Ga0209648_10002240_pt1 | contig 15959 bp, 19 predicted proteins | sample GraSoi2013_115cm_FD_185830 | JGI IMG/M metagenome (GOLD analysis project Ga0209648, IMG submission 185830) | Grasslands soil microbial communities from the Angelo Coastal Reserve, California, USA - Sample 9_17_2013_115cm (SPAdes) (version 2) | ecosystem: Environmental > Terrestrial > Soil >...
TTCCTCCTTCAAGAGAAAGGCCCTGATCATCAACTAAACGACGCGCCCGACAACTGGCAGCTTTTTCAAAGAACTGTGCACGATGTCATGGCACTCTTTCCTGTAACCGATGTCGTGGCATTCATCAGTTAGCGTGTAATCAGACTGTTCATGCGGCATACTTGACTGATGCGCAGCTCCGTCTCTCTCTATCATCGTCATCGCTTCCCCGCCGAGATCATCAGTCGTTGCGTTTGGTTGTATTTTCGCTTCGCCCTAAGTTTCCACGATGTCGAGGAAATATTAGCGATTCGTGGCGTTTCACTCTCTTACGAGACCGTCCGAGAATGGTGTCTCAAGTTCGGCCAGACTTATGCCAACGGCTTGCGACGCAAGTCTCCTCGATCAGGAGACCGGTGGCACCTCGACGAAGTGTTCCTCAAAATCAACGGACGACTCCACTACCTCTGGCGCGCAGTAGATCAAGATGGTGACGTGCTGGATATTCTGGTCCAGCGCCACAGAGATAAGAAGGCAGCCAAGAAATTCTTCCGCAAGCTGCTAAAGGGATTGCAATATGTCCCGAATATGATCATTACAGACAAGCTAAGGAGCTACAGCGCAGCGAAGGCCGAAGTATTGCCGAGTGTCGATCATTGCCAGGACAAGTGGCAGAACAATCGCGCCGAGAATTCGCATCAGCCAACCAGGTTGAGGGAGCGTCTGATGAGACGGTTCAAGTCAGCAGGTCACGCACAGCGATTCCTCTCAGCCTTCGGAATTATTAACTCACCTTTCCGCGTGGGGAGACATCTGTACAGAGCCCGCGGTTACCGAGCAGTGATGAGATCGAGATTCGCCGGATGGGAAGAGGCGATTTGCGCCAAGGCTATCGTTAATTAACCAGATGAAGAAAGGTGGATTCACCTTGTCTGAGTAGCTAATTCTGTTTCTTCTTGTGTTAAGTTGACAGTACCGCTTTGATTACTGCTGAAGTTCTTCACGGGCTGCGGTTGTTGGTGATGAGCAATCGCTCGATTCACCGCGGCCTCGATCTCATCCAGTTGAAATGGTTTTGCCAGGTAGGCAAAGGCTCCCATTTCGATGAGGGATTGCTGATGCTCTCCCATCTTTCCCGAAATCACGATTACGGGAGTGTTGGAATGTTGTTGCTTGATGCGCTTCAGAATTTCAACGCCGCCAAGTCCCGGCATTGAAATATCCGTTACGACAACGTCGTACTGCTCCAGCTCAAGGAATTCCAGTGCTTGCTCAGCGCGGTCAGCCGTATGACATTCGTGTGTCTGGCCGAAGAGTTGCACGAGCATGCGTCGGACGAAGCTGTCATCATCAATCAGTAGCATCGTTGACATGGAAAATTCCTTTCTGGATCGCTCTCTAGTTTTTCATGAATATGATTCGACGCGGTTAACCTGAGCAGGATTGTTCATACCAGTCTTGGGCGGCGCAAATCTTAGAACCTCCCGCACCTTTTGCGCCAACAGCCCCGGGCTGAATGGCTTCTGAATGAAGTTAATCCCTTCTTCCAGCACGCCATGATGAACGATGGCGTCTTCGGTATAGCCGGACATGTAAAGCACCTTCGTCTCAGGACGCATGGCAGTTAACCGGTTCGCTAGCTCGCGCCCGCTCATCTCGGGCATCACGACATCCGTTAGCAACAAATCGATTGCACCCTGGTGCTCCCCACAGATTCGCAGCGCTGCGCCCGGACTGTTTGCTTCCAGGACGCGATAGCCGCTGGTTTCCAGAACTTTCCGCGCCAGGTTGCGCACCATCTCGGCGTCCTCGACCAACAGGATGGTTTCCGCTCCCGTGGGCAGGTCCCCTAAGTCCGCAACAGGCTGGTAGCTTTGAGCGTCTTCATGCACGCGTGGCAGGTAGATCTTAAACATTGTCCCTTTACCTACTTCGCTGTAGACGAAGATCTTGCCTCCGGATTGCTCAACGATGCCGTAGACGGTAGACAAACCAAGACCGGTTCCTTTGCCCTGTTCCTTGGTGGTGAAGAATGGTTCGAAGATTTGCTGTTGCGTCTCTTCATCCATACCCATTCCATTATCGCTTACCGCCAAGGTCACGTAAGCGCCAGGCATGATGGAGAAATGTTTCTGCGCGTAGATCTCGTTCAAATCAGCGTTCGCGGTTTCAATAGTCAATTTGCCGACAGACGGCATGGCATCGCGCGCATTTACGACCAGGTTCATGATTACTTGTTCTATTTGGCCTGGGTCGGCTTTTACGTTCCCCAGGTCCGGTTGAAGTATGGTCTTGAGTTCGATGTCTTCTCCGATCATTTGCCTCAGCAATTTCTCAGTGTTAGCTACGACTGAATTGAGGTCGAAAACCTTTGGCTGCATGACTTGCTTGCGACTGAAGGCCAGGAGCTGTCTGGTTAGAGAAGCAGCCCGCTCGCTCGCTGCTTTGATCTCTTCGAGATTCGATCGCAACTGATCATCCGAGTTCAAGCGTCGCAGCGAGAGGTCGCTGTATCCGATGATCGCAGTCAAGAGATTGTTAAAGTCATGTGCTATCCCGCCGGCGAGCCGACCTACTACTTCGAGCTTTTGAGCCTGGAGAAACTGCGCTTCACTTTGTTTAAGCGCTTCTTCAGCCCGCTTGTGTTCCGTAATTTCTGAAACGACACCCAAAATTCCCCGACATTTACCATCCGGGGATAAAAGAGGCACTTTCGTCTTCTGAAACCAGCTTACTTCGTTGGTCTGGGGATTTATAACCGGCTCCTCGCGAATGAAATGATTCCGCAGAGTCAGCATCACTTGTCTGTCTTGCTGGAGAAACCGCGTGACGTCATCTTCAGTGAAATTGAAGTCACGGTCGGTTTTTCCGATCAGGTTGTCAATCGTCGTTTTATAGGCGTCAGCCAGCGCTTGATTCGCCAAAGTGTATCTTCCATCCGAATCCTTAACAAAAATCGGGCTGGGAGTTGTATCCAGGACTTTTCTGAGAAACGCTTCCGATGTTCGTAAAGCTTCAGTTTGCTCTCGCGCCACAGCCAAGGCTCCATCATAGGAGCGGGATACAGCAACGATTTGGCGCCGAGCGAATAAAGCAAGCAGGCCACCCAGCAACAAAGTCAACCCAACGCTTGTGCCGATTACAACTCTTCGTGCGCGCTCAGTGCTGGCTGTGCGCTGATCGCGTAACCCTTCTTCGACCTTGAGCATTGAGGCGGTGATCCCGCGCATCTCATCCATCAATCCTTTGCTCGTGGTACGATTGGATGCCTCATCAGGATTGCCGCCAGCTTCCTTGATTGCGATCCTCTCGCGGGCGTAGGCCCGCCACTGTACGCTCTTGTCTCTGAGGTCTTTCAGCCGACGCAACTGCTCTGGATTGTCGGAGAGCAAACCGCCCAGATTATCGAAAGCAGAGTCTATGGATGAGATTCCCTGGTTGTACGGCTCAAGAACGCTGGAGTTACCAGTATTGAAGTAGCCGCGCAAACTGGTCCTCATGTCGCCAAGCAGCTTTTCCGTTTCATGGATTTGTGTGATTACCGCATTCGTATCGCCGACCTGCTGCTCCAGTAAGAGCAGATGATGGATCTGCCACAGCAGGACTCCAGTCAGAGTCATCATTAGAACCGGTGGCAGTGCCAGTGTGAGAAGGAGTCTCCGGCGGAAATTCTTTTGCTCAATCTGTGATTGTCTCATATTCAGAATTCCAAATTGTTCTTGGCTTGACTAGGTTCTGGAGCCGATTTGCGAGCCCGCAGGGAATATCCGTGTAAGAGCGTCGCGAGATGCATCGCGCGGGCCTGATTTCTAAATTACGCACCGATTCGTGAGGGACTAGAGCTGGCGGATTTCAAAATCCAAGTAAAACGACCATGCCTTTGCGCTGCATTGGGGCAAGCCGCGCAAGAACTAGTTTAGAACAGAGCGGATGCTTTGAGCAATATCTTTCTGTTGGGTAGTGGTTTAGTCCGAAGACTTGGCACGCATCTTGCTAGTCGCTAATGTCACGTTCACGCGGCCTTGCCGAGCGTTCTAAGAAGCTTTAGGTTGCTCGCGTTGCGGTACCTGCAGGGGTTCATGATGACCGAGATCACGCTGCGCCCTAAGCTCGTCATCGCCAACTCCGCGACGCTGAACGCGCAGCATTTTGGAGAAAGCGGAAAGGAATTGTTTGATCTCGAATTCCGTTAAGGCGGAAATCCGACTTGAGCCCGGAGGTCAATTTCACAGGCGGGCTTTCCGGCTAACCTGCGCGTGCCACTGTGTTGTGTAAAAGAGTATTGAAATGGAAAAGATGAAAGCGAACGTCTTTCACGGAAAAAACGATATTCGTGTGGAAGAGGTCGAGCGACCTCGGGCTGGTGTTGACGACGCGTTGGTACGCATCACTCTTACTACTATTTGCGCCACCGACCTGCACATCGTGCGTGGTGAGTATCCGGTCAAGCCTGGGCTGATCATTGGGCACGAGCCAGTCGGCGTGGTTGAAGAGTTCTCATTCGGAATGTCAGAGCCCGGCTGTGTACCCCCTTCAACGAGAAGGGCGCGCAAATGATAAGCGGTGAAGGATTTCAAGAAAGCACGTAACAATGACACCGGACTACTATGTTTCAGCACCAACTGGACCAACCCGCTCTTATGGAGTCATTATGCAGCGAAACATACGGGAGTGTGTCTCGGCTTCGATTTGAAGAAAGGCATCACTCGTCCAGTGCGTTACGAAGAGAAGCGCCTGATGGCCAGAGTTGAGAAAAAGACAGATCGGTTTGTTATGGACGAAGACCTCAAAGAGCAGTTATTTCTAACAAAATCTCATCATTGGCAATACGAAGACGAACGCAGAATCGTTATAGACCTGTCCAAAGAGACTAGAGAAGGAAAGTTCTACTTCCACCGTTTTGACAAGGATATGGTTTTATCCGAAGTGATCTTAGGTCCCCGCTGTAGCCTCAAGCTAGATAAGGTTCGGAACGTAACTCGGACAACGAATCCTTGCGCGATCGTGTTTCGCTCACGATTGGAGTTCGGAGAATTCAGGGTGATACGTAATGGGCGGGACCTCCCGAGTTTCGGCCTGCTTTACGAGGCAAACAGCGTTTCTGCCTCAAAACTCACTTTAGCTTGTCTGCGTCACCATGATCTGCGCTGTCAGGGTCTTGCTTCGGAGCCTCTGTCCAAACTTAGACTTGATCATGTGAAAGGTCGTTTCAGCATTGGATCGCTTGTGGTGGTGGGTCAGGGATTCTTTCGGTGCTGCATGTAGAAATGGAACATACGAGTCGATGTTGACTTTGGGCCATAGCTGGTGTGGACTTAGGAGTTGGTCTGAAACGGCACGTCAGGGATCGCGCCGTGGCGTAAGGTTGGTAAGAAAATTCTCGCCGCTCTCGCACGCGTCGAAGTTACTTAATCAGAGCGTTTTATCGGGCTACCCTGCTCTTCGCTTCGTCGCCTCAATTTTGTCTCTCATGTATTTAACGTAAGCCTGGGCCTTGTTTTTCGTATTGGTCTTCTTGTAGTTCTCAAGAATCCTGGCTTGCTCCGCTTCGTCCTCTCCATTCAGTTGACTGCATTCCAGTTCCGTTTTCACCAGGATCCGGAGGAAGCCGATGATGTTTCCGGATTCTGGAAGAGGCTCGTCAGCGACGGTTTCAAACACCTCGTCAATCACTGTCTCTACTTTATCCACTACGTCTTCTACCATATGATCGACAGCAGTTATTCCGGCAATCAACTCTTTCTCAAAGATTCCTCGATGGGGAGCTGCGGCCGCCGGGGAAACCAGCGTTAGGGGACAATCTTCACGTGGCGCAGGATTCGTAAGCAAGTGCCGAAGATCGTTTGCGCACCCATCGCGGTTCGTTAGCGGATTCATTCCCAACAGTTTTTCCAAAGTGGCTAAGATAGAGGAATGGTCATAGAGCGTATGGTCGACGGTGCCCTTGGGGATGAGCGGGGATACTATGACCGCAGGTACGCGTACTCCGTATTGAGTGAAGTCAAACCCCAAGGCGTTCCGTGTTACCTGTCCCTCGGGAATCCCATCGCCGGGGGGAATGGCGCATCCGGGTGGCACATGATCGTAAAACCCGCCGTGTTCGTCATAAACAATCACCAGCAAACTCGTGTTCCAGATCGGCGAATTCCGGATCGCCTCATACACTGCTTTGATCAAACCTTCCCCGCCGGAGGGATCATCTTCAGGATGTTGTGACGAGCCGCCTTTGTACGTGGGTCCCTTGTAGATGGAACCCTTCTTGTGAGGTACTTGACGTGAAAAGAAACTCCGTCCGAAGTTTGGTTCAATGAAGGTGTAGGGATAGTTATAAGCGGGGAGACCTTCAGCGGTCTTCTCCTTTAGATCGCAGGCGAAGCGATCGATCGAGTGAAGGTCCAGCTGGCTGATGCCGTGCAGCGAAGCGACCTGCGAAATCCAACCGCCGTATTCCGGCCCCGAAGGGTCGTCGCTAAACTGGTTGAAATCGTCGTTATAGAGCCGCCACTGATGACCCGCGTTGCACAAAGCCTGAAAAATAGATCCGTTGCAATACCTGAATCCACGAATCAATTCCCAGGTGACCTCGTCCAGTAAGTGCGGGCTATCGGTCCAGCCTGCCGAGGAAGCGCCATGAACGAAAAACCGATTGGGCCAGGTGGGGCCAGGCAGCGAGGAATACCAGTTATCGCAGATCGCGAATTCGTAGGCCAGCTGATAGATCACGGACAATTTTTTGCGGGTATCAAAGCAAGCCATGATGTCGCCGATGTGATTCGAAGTGGGCGTCCCGGTATCTTCGGAAATAGAGGTGGCATAACTACTCGCGAAGCCTGAATTGTCCACCGACGGATAAGCTCCACCTTTATATTTGCAGGCGGCGTCTGCACCGCAGAGTTGTTCCAGCACGTCTTTGAATTCATGTCCGGGATCAGTCGTCATAAACGGGGGTGCACCGTCCTGCACCAGATACTTTTCTCCATGATAAGAATTCCAGTCCTGAACAGTTGCAGCGTTGATCCCCTGAATGCCTGACATCGCAAAAACATTGTCGAAGGAGTGGTTCTCCAGCATCAGCACGAATACGTTTTTGATATTCGGTTGGGTATTCATTTTGTCTCCAGTCAAGTGAAGAATTCGCTGTGGCCCAAGCCTATCACTAACGGGCAAGTCAGTGACACAGAAAGCACGCGAACTATCGGGCGCGTAGAATTTGCTTTTTGGGGCAGACGGTCTCCTTTTGAGGCAAGCGATGCTTCTGAGGCAAAGCTGTTTCAGTGACCGTACTACTGCGGCTCGCCTCCTCACCGCCAATAAGAATAGCCAACCCGTTAATGTAAACAAGAAATTGGCCCATTCGCTTTCGCTAACCGTCCCGTAGTCCCACACCTACTATCGTTGACTTAAAGTCAACGATCCCACGTAGACGCATTCAAAACTCGCGCAAACCCTATGAAAAGCTATTAACTTTTAATGGTACAACGCATGCTTTCAGCCCATGTTGCCGGCGTTTTACTCCGGCCATTGCCCTTGTCCTCAAGACCAGAAAGGCACCGACCGCAAGACAAAACCTTCGCGGCGACAAAACTTACATGACTGCAATAGAAAGCATTGTCACAAATCTCATGACCGAGATTGATCGAATAGTCGGTCAAAAGGTCGAAGAAAAACTGCCTGAAATGATCCGAGCACATGGAATTCGCGAAGCCACCCCACAGGAAGACCTCGTAGACGCCGTTGAAGTCGCAAAAATGCTAGGCAATGTCATAAGTTAGGAGTTTGTCGTAGAGGCCAGGTTTTACTATTCGCTCTTCCTCTTTGCTAAGGACCCCCTTGATTGCGACGATCAAATGTTCTGATCGAGGAATTCGGTTCATCGCTTCAAGTTGGGCTCGGAGATTACGCTGACCCAGCTCAATCCAGATCACATTGGATTCAAGGTCGGCTATCCTGTCGAACTCATCGGCCAGCTCATACAGACGCATCTCTTTGATCCGGACGTCATCTTCTATTTCGATTTGCCTGCCAAGAGGGAGACCCACCAGCGAGCCAATTCCTATTACCAGCGATTCATTGCGCATGATTGTCAACGCCATATCGCCGGTTCCCAATCTATGAAAAGAAAGCCGGTCACGCTCTTGTATAACTGCTGCCGGGCTATGGCCGACTTCAAATGACGCGGAAGCGGGAGGTCGGCCCCATTCTCTAAAATGCGCGTTGGTCAGAGCACTGAATCGTGTTTCTCTGCTGCGTAATAATATAAGACCTTCTTCAAGCGCAAACAGAGGCCGACGTCCCAACATCCCGGGATGGATTGATGAGTTTCTAAGGGTGTAGGCGCGACCGAGCCATCAGTGTCGAGTGTGAGGGTCACGTTCTACAACAACGCTGTAATCGAAGGTCCCGCACGGCGCTATCATTTCGAATTTCCTTTGTGCAATCCATAGATTATTTAGGCGCCCAACGCCAGTTGACCGGGCGCGGGCGATAAATCCAACCTTCGATTCAATCAATCAAGCTGCGAAACACGCTTCATAGACGCGCTCCGGTCCGATTCGTTCGGTGGCGGCCCATCGCGATTCAACGTCCATCGTTGGCGGTCTGTCAATTGGAAGCTGTCGTTTGCCGCCAACTTATGTTCCAATTTTGTTCATCAGCTGATCAAAGCACGGCCCGTCGCCTAGGTACTTACATCCGAGATTATTAAATTAGTTCCGCGGTGCCGACAGGGAAGGCCAGACAGCACAATAAAGAAGTTGCACTTACGTAACAATCAACCGAAAACCACTGCGACAGACCATCATGCGGTTACGATCTCACCAGCAATAGCGAACAAGGCACGCGCTCGAGTAGCACTCTTACCTTATGGCCGAAGAACACTCCTTCACCGGGGTGAGCGTTGGCGCCGAGCACCAAGAGGTTGTGCTTGCCCTTCTTGATTTGTCTGAGGATCACGGGCTCAGGCGCGCGGCGAACCTTCACGACTGTTTTCACCGGCACACCCTCGCGTTCACCGAGTTCCTGCAGGTCGCGCACCAGAGCGCGCGCGGGCTTCAGGTGCTCACGAACTCGCCGCATGAACAAACCCTCATCCTGTGGGGGGTACACGTGTAAGGCAGTCACACCGCAACTGCAGGCTTTGGCAATCGCTATCGCTACCTCGCCGGCGCGTCGGGAATACTCGGCTCCCGAAGTGGGCACAAGAATATCCATCGAGCGCATACGGAGCTTGGGAGGCATTTTATCTTTTGCCACCACGATCGCCAGGGCCCCTTTGAAGTCGCTCACGATCTTCTCAATTGAGGCGTGAAGGGTATCCGGCTTTTCTCCGTTACTCGGCGACGCCTGCTCGAGGCCGACAAAAAGCATGTCGTAGCCCTTTTTCAACTCCTTCAAAACTGCTGCGGAGGGTTCTTCGGTTGATGATTGTGTATTCAGTTGAGCAGGCGGGACAGCGGCCTTCGCGTCGTCACCGCTCTGCTTCGCTTCTTTGCGAACGGCAAATTCGATTGATAGCCTGACCCAGTCTTCGATCTTCTCCTTGACTACCGAGTGAGTCGCGTGCTCCTTCAATCCCAGGTCGAGCACCGTCGCCATTATCTTGCGCGACCCCGCGAATAGTCCGCCGAGAATCGAAGCCAGCTTGCCGTCTTCGCTTTGATCCGCAGTAATTAAAAGCCTTTCGACCCTGGGAACGAAATCCTTTTTTTCCGCTTGCTCCCGTTCCAATCGTTGCTTCTCTTCCCCGGTGGGTGGGATGCGCGTCAAGGCCCAGCGCAGCATCGGCGGCATGACCATCGTCGTGGTCACGGCCATCACCACAATCAACGTGTAGATGTCTTGCGAAACCACACCGATGGAGAGTCCGACGGTGGCGACAATGATCTCCGTCGTACCGCGCGCGTTCATGCCGATTGCGAGCGCCGTTGCTTCGCGCGCACTCAATCGTCCGATTCGGCCGCCGATGTAACAGCCAACCAGCTTGCCAAGACTCGCGATCAAGATCAGTCCGATTGCCAACTCAACCAGGTACAAATGCTTCAGGATGGTCAAATCAACGCTGAGACCAGCCACGGCAAAGAAGATCGGGGCGAAGAGAGCGATGATCAGGCCGCGTATCTGCTCGTGAATCTGTTTTGTCAGAATCGGCGATTGACCAACCAATATGCCGACCACGAAGGCGCCTAGTACCGTGTGCACGCCAATCAATTCCGTGATGATGGACATCAGGCACATGAGCACGAGAATGGCGGAGAGCACTGCGAACTCGATGCGCAGATTGTCATTGGTCCACCGAATCACGTGGGCCACCATTCTCTTGCCGAGGGTAAAACTCAGGGCGAGGAAAATTAACGTGCCGCCGACAGTGAAACTCACGCCTTTCACATTAAGCGTGCCCTCGGCCGCGATGCCGGAGATCATCGCGAGGATGATCCACCCAACAGTGTCGTCGATGATGGCCGAGGCCAGGATCAACTGCCCGATATTCCGGCGCATGAAGTCCACTTCCATGATCACCATTGCCACGATCTTCACCGACGAGATTGAAAGGGCGGTCGCCAGAAACAGCGCCGTGACGATCCGCTTCTCAGGCTCGGGCAGCATCGAGTCGGGCAGCATTTCTCCCAGAAACAGACCGCAGGCGAACGGAAAGACAATCCCCGAGAGTGAAGAAGATAGCGCCGCGCGCCGCATCCGCTTGACGATTGCAAAATCCGTCTCCATGCCGGCAATCAAAAGCAGCATCAGGATTCCCAGCTGCGAGACGGCATCGATCATCTTCTTTTGTTCCGGTGTGTTCGGAAAAATCGCGTGATGCGCCGCGGGCCAGAGATTTCCCAGCACCGTTGGGCCAAGCAGAATGCCGGCCAGCAACTGGCCCAAGACGGCCGGCTGGCCGAGACGCCGCATCAACTCTCCCAGCAACCTGCCGACCAGCAGCATCAGCAGGATTTCAGCAACAAAAACGGTCGCCGTCAGATCGGAGTGCGCGAGTTTGCCCCCTTCGGCCAACGCGGAAGAGAAGAAGACAGGTATGACCTCGGGACTGATCATTGGCCTAGAATGCAACGAGACGGCGAAGTTTCTTCTTTGTTCGAATTCCCTTGCAGAAGCTGGGTTCGCCGGTGCGAAAGAATTTGCTTAGAGATTAGAGAGCACCAATTATGTTTTGTTCGATGGGATTCATTCTAGGTCAAGATAGGCCGCGACAGCCAGCACTATTCGGTTTGGGTGATGATCTGAGTCGGGATTGGTTCCATTTGCTTTGAGAGCAAACCTCTAAGACCCGTACTTCAGGCAAGCGGTTGCCGCCAATTAATACTTTCGGCAAGCCGTTGCTTCCATTTTCACTTTGCGGGCAACTGTGAGATTGCTAAAAAAGGCGCTTTTTGCTCTTCTTGCGGTAATCGTTTGCTTCCTATCGCGGCACACGGATGGGTAAAGTCACAGAAGCAAGTTGGAGTGGAATAAAGGAAGGTAGTTTAGACTTACGCGTATCCGGCGTTGCGGTAAAGTTGAGCCAACTGGTCGTCATCGAAGCGTCCAGAGAGGAATTCGCTTTTTGTTGAAGGTGAAGATTCTGTTACTTTCCCCAATTTTATTAGTTTGTGAACGTGGAAGGGCATCAGCAAACGAGTCCGTCATCGTCACTTCTCCATACTTAGTTTTCTTCAGTAGCTCTCTACAACGGGTTACAGTGTTTCCGCAGTAGTCAATTCCGTGGGCTCGCATCACTCGCCAAACGTCGCCCGAATCAATAGCGATTTTCTGCTTGAGAGTGAAATCTACACTCCTATGAATTTGCTCCGCACAGAGCAACGCAGCTTTTTGCTTATCAAAAACAAGGAGATAACCGCCTTCAATACTTCTGGCCACTTCACCGCCAAGTTTACTTGTGGAAGTAGCTATTAGCAGATCATATTCGCGGAGAGATCGAGCGATGCCATTATCATCCACATCACTCAAAAGTTGAGGAAGGTTCTTTAATCCGATGCAAACGACCGTCATGCCGCCTAGTTCCTTATTTTCTTGAGGACTTAGTGGCATATAGAATCCTTGCAAAAGTCGCCCATCGGGAGTGAGAACCTTCAAAAGATCTACGATTTCTCTTATCTGCTCGTAGTTCATGACTCGGCCACCGGCAATTTTCTGCGGCCCTTTAGAGGGTATGAGCACATATCCATCAACGTCACTAACTTCATCTGCGTTTGCGATGAAACAACCCTGACCGTGATCTGGCTCAAACGTTTTCTCAAGCGCCATTGGATTGGAAGCATCCTTAACGACCATTATCTAGGTGAGCCCGATGAGCAAACCGCAAAGCGCGCTGCGGAATTAATGGCAGAGCTAATTCAGCGCACATGGCCAATTGTGAAATCCATCCTTGAAGAAAAGGCGGCTTCTTAAGTGGCTTAAGAGTCTGGTCATCACACCCGCATTCACTGCGATCGGTACTGTACATGATACTGAACGCTATGGTGGCAATAACGCCGCTCGAAGTTTGTGTATCCTTCCAGGCCGCAAGGGCTTTATTTTGGAAAGCCCGCAAAAGCTAAAATAAGCCAGCAATAACGCGCGGCTTATTAAAGGGAATGTAATTGGACCTCGCAGATTGCGCCATCGGAGAATGTCAGAAAAAGAGGTCGTTATTTCTGACATTAGAACTATGAAAGTATTCCCGCATGTGCTCTCCGCGATTATGGGTGAGCTGGCGCATGCTTCTTTAGCGTTGGGAGAATCCTGATTGACTTTCCCGCCTTCTGATCGGCCAGACGCAGGTCGTACAGACTTTGCAGATTCAACAGAACTGCGGACTGGTTCCGAAGAAATGGCCCAAACGCAACGCTGTGTCGCCGGTAACTGAGCGCTGGCTGTTGAGAATCTCGGTAATGCGGTTAGTCGGCACCTTGAGCTGACGCGCCAACTCAGCTGCACTCATCCCGAGTGCGTCCAGTTCTTCGGCCAAGTGCTTCCCCGGATGTATCGCTGTGATTGCCATACTTCTCCTATTTAGTGACAGTCAACAACCTCTACGTTAATTCACTTCTTGCCATTCTTTAGCGATCGTCCTCCAGCTGATCGGTCCCTCCCACATATGCTCCTCTAACGTGAAGCACGTGAACCTTACGTCCCTTTATCGTAAACAGCACGCGATAACGGCCGACTACCATCTGACGAATCTCTTCGGAGAACTCATCGTCTTCGGGCGCGATCGGGAATGCTTTTGGGATCACGCCTAGCTGTTTGATAACCGCATTCCGCAATTGGCGAGCCCACTGTTGGGCGTCGCGCTTGCCCCAAACACGACAGCCCCAGTCATAAGACTCACGCACCTCCGCCTGTGCGGAGTCTTCAAAGATCACGACGTAGCGCTTCATTCGTGTTCGGGAATCCCCTCAGCGGCAAAGAACTCCTGAAAGAACTTTTCTGCTGGCTTACCCCCGCCACGTTTCATACTCTCCAGTCCGCGTTTGATACCGTCGATCGCTTCCATTCTGTCTTTCGCTTCCAACAGTTTCTGGTAACTCTCGGCGTCTTGCACGACCAGTTCAGCTTTTCCATTTACGGTTAACACCACAGGCTTCTTCGTCTTCTTCATTTGGCGCACCAACTTTGCGGTGTCACGCTTGAATGTGCTGAGGCTATGAATATCGCGGGTAAGTTTCATGGATCTGGCTCCGTTGCTAAATCTGCATTGAATTTGACAATTCCAAGTCTATTTGCAGATCGGCGCGCTGTCAACTGGTGCCTTAGTAGTTAATCGGAGAATGAGCTAGGAAAAAATCAGAAGCCGGTAGTTAACGGCTTGTGTATGACTCCGATTTCTGTCAGAAATAGCGATCACTTTTTCTGACAAAACTTTGGAGTCGCGATTGCTGCAATCTGTTGATAGCAAGCTGCAAAGCCGCATTTACGGCCATGGCAAGGGGTCGGTCTTCACAGCGAATGACTTCTTGGATATAGGCGGGCGGTCCGCTGTTGATAAAGCATTGTCGCGTCTCAGCGCGCGTGGAGTGATTCGCCGTCTAGCACGCGGCCTCTACGAATATCCGCGAGAACACCCAGAACTAGGGACATTATCACCGGACATCGAAAAGGTGGCGAAGGCGTTGGCGGGGAAAGATCGGATTCGTCTGCAGCCGGCAGGTGCTTACGCAACGAACCTGTTGGGCCTGTCCGAACAAATACCGGCAAAGGTAGTATTTCTGACAGATGGCCCCTCGCGTACCGTGAAGACTGGCCGTCAGGAAATCCAATTGCGCCGCACCACACCGCGCAACATGGCGGCGGCGGGACGATTAGCGGGTTACTGATGCAAGCGTTTCGACATCTGGGTCAGGAGCACGTCACGCCAAAGCGCGTGGCTCACCTGAAACGCACATTGCCTGCAAAAGAGCGGCAGCTATTACTAAAGGACCTTCCGCTTGCGCCAACGTGGATGCATCCATTGTTTCGTCAACTTGCTGAGAGCGGATCGTGAAACTGGAACGCAAATCGGGAAAAAAAGACAATGGTGTGGCCATTTTCAAGTGGCGCTTATTCGCAATTCGCGAATCGAGAATGTAGGCAACTATCCTATCGACAAAGTTATCAAAGCAACGCGAACGCGTGTTCACAGATTGTTTTTCGAGAAAGATCTTGACACGATCGCTATTGATACTTTATACAAGAGAGTTCGCGCGAGCGTAGCATCGCGCACTGCGAGGAAGAAACTTTCAATGATGACGAGCAGGACATACCAGAAACATTCGACGAAATGGCAGCCGTGCGCCGCCATGTATACAGTCGTCTGTTCATTAGGTCTGAGCTCGGCATCGGTCTCATTGCGGACCAATATTTTTGGCGGCAGACTCGGACAAGAGACGTCCATAGATAGCCGTCATATCAGGCAATAATTCGCGGGAGCGGCCTCCCGCTCCCAAATCTCAAAGCAGAATTCGCGAGAATTGAAGGAGCGGGCAGCTTCCCTTGGAGGCTTAAAGCCCGCTCCTTTAGTTTTTTGACAATCGAAGTACCTATTTGCGAGAGATGAAGGCAGGGAGCCTTCAATGGATGACGATCTCGGTCCTTTGCGAGAGTCCGCGAGATCGCCATCTCAGGAGAAGTGTGCCTCGAAGTGTGTTCGCGGTACGTTTACTCTCTGCCTTCATCTATTTTTTAGCACAGAAGGATCTCGGATTTGAAATCTTGCGAGTGAGATTTGAAATCTGAATTCCATTTCGCATGTGTGGCTGAGTAGCAAAAGCACCTGACTGTAAATCAGGCGGACTTGATTGTCCTTCGTGGGTGCGAGTCCTACCACATGCACCAGGAATGTTTTTGGGGCGTAGGCTAACCGGCAAACCATCGGATTCCAAAACCGAGATTCTCGGTTCAAATCCGGGCGTCCCAGCCAATCAAGTTTCAAATTCGCAAATCAAAATCTCTTGGAAGGGTAGCCTAACTGGTAAGGCAGTAGTCTTGAAAACTACCGCGCATTTGTCGCTTGCAGGTTCAAGTCCTGTCCCTTCCGCCAATCGATGGAGGCGTCGCCTAATGGTATGGCAGCGGTTTGCTAAATCGCCGCGCATTGCGTGTGCAGGTTCAACTCCTGTCGCCTCCGCCAATCTTTCGGACCTGTAGCTCAGGGGAATCAGAGCGCGACTCTGCGAAGGTCGAGGTCGCACGTTCAAATCGTGCCAGGTCCACCATTGAAAGGAAGGAAATGCCATGCAGACATATACGCAATGCAGACTTAGACGCGGGCGCACGGAGCAGATCGCTTGGATTCCTTCCGAGTTCGCAAAGAAGAATCAGTTCTTGCGGATCAAAAGCGAAGACGGATGGCGCGTAATCGGTGTTGGCGCCACGATGCCAGAAAGTTGTGTGATTGGGCACGAACGAGACTATCGCGCAGCGTTTCCCAGCATCGACCTGCGTGCCTGAAAATTACGGAGTGGCCGAGCTGGAAAGGCGCGAGTCTCTGAAACTCGTTTACGTAG
>Ga0209648_10002241_pt1 | contig 15959 bp, 18 predicted proteins | sample GraSoi2013_115cm_FD_185830 | JGI IMG/M metagenome (GOLD analysis project Ga0209648, IMG submission 185830) | Grasslands soil microbial communities from the Angelo Coastal Reserve, California, USA - Sample 9_17_2013_115cm (SPAdes) (version 2) | ecosystem: Environmental > Terrestrial > Soil >...
CTTGGTGGCCCCGGTCAGCACGCCGATCGCCTCTGGGGTGGGCAGGACGACAAGGTCGACCTTGCGACGGTGGGCCTCTTCCTGGACTTGCTTCATCACCGGCAGCGCTCCGGCAGCACCGGTGCCAATCACCAGCCGGCGGCATCGCCAGGGGATGTCCTCCGCGACCGACAGCGGGGTGTGCCCGTACGGGCCGCGGAACCTCTTGGACGCGGCCTTCGTGCGCTTGCGGATCTTTCCGCGGTCGATGATCAGGTCGTGATCGTAGGTCACGCCGTCGACTCGGACCGAACCGAACGAGTACTCGGTGAATCGCACGCTGGTGCTCCTTGCCTGCACCGGGATCGTACGGCCGCCACGAGCGATCGGTCCAGATCGGTCCTGGGATCCATGCCAGTAGCAGCATGGATCGCGATCCGCCGCGCCGGTTTGGTGCTGGCAGGTGTCCGCCTGGCGCACTGACGTGATTCCCGGCGGGGGCGGGCCGCCCGGCCCGCCGGCCACGCGATCAAGGACCGGGGCAACGAGGTGAATCACCATACAGCCGCTCAATCAACTCGCCACTGAACTGAACCCGAGAGACTGGCGCACGCTGGGCGGCAGCGCCCGGGCGGCGTCGCGGTGTGCCGAGTGAGCCGAACGTCGGCGCCACGGTCCCCGCAGAGCCTGCGGCTGGGCGGAACTCGAGCCCTGACATCCCCGTCGGCCAGCCAAATGCCCGCTCATAACATGCAAGATCGTCCTGACAACAGCACGCACGGCAGTGGCATGAGCACCTCACTGGGAGCCGCGATACGCGGCCCGAGTCGACGGAAGCGGGGGGGTATGGCAGTCGTTTCCGGACCACGTTTCCCGCCCGGCTGGCCCTTGGTGATCGGCCTGGCCAGTACGGCAGCGCAAGACTCGATCTCGGCTCCGAAATCGCGGCGCTTCTGGCCAGGAGCGGTGTCGTCGTTCTGCGGCGTCATCCTCGCGTTGAGGTGCGAGGTGAATCGGGCTGGCGCCGCCGACGGTATCGGGCAGCGTCTCAGAAGGCCCGGTGACTGTTCTGCGGATCCTTCTGTCCCTTGCCTTCCGCTTGCCTTCGGCTGCGCTCTGCTCTCTTGCCGTCATGAGCACGCGAGCGGCGGCCGTGGCGCTGGGGGCAGGGCTGGCGTTGGTCGCCGCCGGCTCCGTGATCGGCGGTGCGCCGCGGGCCGTGTCCGATCTCGCGGTCACTGTTGTCGCCATTGGCGGCGGCGTTGCGCTGGGCCGGGCGCTCTCGTTGAAGCCGCGGGTCATGGCGATCCTCCTGGCGCTCTGGAGCATCGCCGACATCGCCCTGAGCGCGCTCATCAGCGGGGGGCGGGTGTCCCGGGCGGATCGAGCGCTGCCGCACCCGCTTGCCAGGCCTATGCCGGATTCCGGTTCCGGGGGGCCATTACGACATCGCGCCCCTGGACCTGCTCCTGTTCACCGCCGCCGGTGAGCACTGGCGCCGGCGCCGCGGCTCGCGGGTGCAATCGGCCCCCCGGCCGCCAAGCTCCTGCTGAGTCCCGGCCGGTGCGTGTTCTGCGCCGGTCATAGCCCCGCGTCGGTGCCGGCCAGCAGGGCCAGGACTTCGCCGACGGTGCGTTCCCGCTTGGTGGGTTCCGGCAGCGGCAAGTGTGCCTGGATCTGGTAGCGGTTGCGGCGGCCGTTCTTCTGCTTGACGATGTAGCCGGCCTCGGCCAGGTCGGTGACGATGCCGTAGGCACGGCGTTCGGTGATGCCCAGGCTGGCCGCGATGTCGCGCAGCCGCACCCCCGGGTCGTGGGCGATGCACAGCAGCACCCGGGCGTGGTTGGTCAGGAAGGTCCAGTTCGCCACCATCAGCATGCTACCAAATTCTGGAAATCAGTTGCTAGTTTCTAGGTGTGAGCGTAGCGTGAAGAACACGTACCGGGCCTCAGCCGCCGAGAGCGGCCAGCTACCCGGGGCTACCGGAGGAGCGCGTGCCGCCCGGCCTGGGCCATCATCATGGCCGTGCTCATGGCGCTCGCAGTGCCGCGTGTCCGGCTGAGACCGCCGGTGCCCGATGCAAACCGCCGGGCCAGATCCCTGGCCTGGCGGCCGCGAATGCGTCAGCGGTGACACGATGAACACCTTCACCGCCAATGACCCCCCGGGGTCGCGGACCTCCTGGCCCGGCCCGGCTCGACGACGGAGCGCCGCCCCGCGGTGACCCCGCCACAGGCCGCCGGTGGCCAGGCTGTCGTGCGATACGCCTGACCGGCGACCATCAGCCAGGCGGACACGATCGCACGGGCGCCCAGCCAGGCCAGCCGCCAGCGCCTGCCCTGCCGGGCGGCCGACACCACACCAGGAGGAGGCAGCGATGTCAGTGATCAGGTTTGAGCCCTTCCGGGACCCTTTCCGGGAGTTCGACCGGCTCCTGTCCATGGCCGCGAGCGGGACGCGTGCTCCGCTCGGTATGCCGATGGACGTCTACCGCGGCCAGGACGGCGCCTACCACGTGGAGGCCGACCTGCCCGGCGTCGACCCGGACAGGATCGAGGTGACGGTCGAGCACAGCGTCTTGACGATCCAGGCCGAACGCGCCCCGCACTACGGTGAGGGCGACCAGGTGATCGTCGCCGAGCGGCCCCAGGGGGCGTTCACCCGCCAGCTGTCCCTCGGCGAGGGCGTGGACTCTGAGCACCTCACCGCCGGCTACGCCGACGGTGTCCTGCACGTGACCATCCCCGCGTCACCGAAGGCCCAGGCCCGCCGGGTTGAGATCACCCATGCGGCCGGCGGCGGCCGCACCATCTCGGGGAGCACCACCGGGCAGGGTGAGGCGGCCGCCGGCGGCACGGGCGGCGACACCGGCTGAAGGGCAGCCCACGCCAGAACAGCGGCGCGCGGCCCGCCATCGAGCCGCCGGAGGGCGGACCTGCCTCAGCTGGGCCGCCACCGGGCGAAGCCGGTGGCGGCGAGCGCTTCGGGCACCGGGCCAGGATGCCGGCGCTTTCAGCGCGACCCCGCCGAAGCCCGGCTATCCGGCCCTCTCGACGTTCTGCTGCCTCAGCCAGACATGGCGGGCGACGGCTGGCTGACGGTGAACGTCTGGACGCCCCGGCGGGCCCGGCCTGCCGGTGACGGTCTGGATCCACGGCGGCACCTTCAGCAACGGCAACACGGCGTGCCCGCACTATGACGGGCATGCCTTCGCCCGCGATGGCGTGGTCCTGGTGAGCGGCAAGCTACCGGCTCGGAGTCGACGGCTTCACGTTCCCGCCGGATGCGCCCGCTAACCGTGGCCGGTTCGGCCCTCACCCTCGCGACGATTGGGCCTAACTCTTGCCCGCTGGTTTCCCGCGCCTGCCGGAGGCCCGCCACTAGTTCCGCCAGGTCCGCGGTCACGCGGTCCGTCACGCCCTCGTCGGCGAGCCCGCGAGGCAGCGGCTGGACGAAGTCGCGGATCGTCATCAGCATCGCCGCAGCATGCACGCCCCGCTCCACTGGAAGGTGGGCGGCATGCACCTGGTCCTCGATCACCGCAGCGACCTGGAGAACCGCGTCGAGCGCGTCCTGAAGCGTGACGACGCCGAGGGCAGAGGGAGTCCCGGGGGGGCGGTGGTGCCCGGCGTGCCTCATCAGGTACTGCATCATGCCGTACAGCCGCCGCTCAGGACCTACGTCCGGGTGGCTCATGAGGGTCACGGTAGCGCGGGCCGGGGCCTTCGGCGCGGCGATATCACACCTTGAGGATTATGCAAAACTCCTTATCGTGATCTTTGTACACGCTGCTGACCTGCGGGTTCCAAGATCGTCGGTCTTGGAAGCTGAGGGTTTTGCATAATCCTCCTTGCACCCCGGCATCCAACGGTGCGGGCACGGATCCCGGCCCCCGCGGTTCGCCATAAGCCCGGACACGAACGGTATACCCACCGTGGGTTGGCATGCCCGTCTCCTGCCTGCCGCAGCGGGCTCGCTCCTCCCCAGCACCGCCCGCCGCGTGGGCTGGGCGTTTAGCATCGCTCCCGCGCTTAATGCCGCCGGATTGGACCTTATCGCCTGATCACCTCAACCTCCGCCTTCCGCATTTCACCAGACGATCAGCAATGCTGGCATTTGCGGTGTCGGGCAGCAACTGGCTGGATCTGCGACAATTAATTGACAGCTTCAGCTGCTGGATGGAGAGATCACGGGTGAGGGAATCGCAGGCCATTGAGCAGGCGCGCTGCGCGCTTGGCGCCGAGTTAGCCACGCTCCGCCGCGCGGCTGGCTACAGCCAGGCCGAGCTGGCGCGGCTGACCACGTATAGCCGCAGCACGGTCGCGAACGTCGAGACCGGCCGGCAGCATGCCCCCCATGACTTCTGGCAGCGCGCAGATACGGCTGTCCACGCGGGCGGGGCGTTGGCCGCCGCCAATGACGACGTTGACGTGGCAGTGCGGCGCGAACGGGAGGCCGAGGCCCGGGCGGCGGGCGCAGCTCGCCTGGCCAGCGCCGGGCAATGGCACCCCGGGAACACGAAGGACGGGGATCAGCGGCGGGCAGAGATGGAGGTGCTGCGGCAGGGGCTGAGCGAGGTGCTCAACCGTGGCGCGGTGACCGGGGCGAGCCTGGATGAGTGGGAGCAGGCGGTACTGCGTTACGGGCGCGCCACCCGGGATCGCCCGGCAGGAGTGCTCGTCGCGGACTTAGCCGCCGATCTGGCCGAGCTGAAACAAACAATCGAGCGATGCCACTCAGCGTCATCGCTGCGGCGTCTGACCCGGGTGACCGCGCACATGTCCGGGCTGATGTGCTTGCTGTTCGTCAACCTCGATGAACGTGCCGCCTTTGCGGCGGTGGGCGCGCACAGCGCGGGTCGCCGCCAGCGAGGCAGGCGACCCGGCGACGTATTCGTGGGTGCTGGCGCAGGAGGCCTACGGCCACTACTACGCCGATGACTTCGCCGAAGCGGTGAACGTGGCACGCCACGCGCAAGATCTTGCCCGCTCCCGGCCCTGCGCCGGGGCGGCGCTCGCGGCTGCGCTGCAAGCGCGTGCGCACGCTGCCCTCGGTGATCACCGCGAGACCCGGGACGCGCTGGCGCATGCGGAGACGATCCTTGCAGGCCTGGATGCGGGTTCGGTGAGCGCGTCGGCGTTCGGCTATACCGAGTCACAGCTGCGGTTCCACGAGGGCAGCGCCTACACCCGTCTGCGCGACAGCCGGCATGCGCTGAAGGCGCAGGAACGAGCGCTGCAGATCTGCCCGCCCGGCAATTACACCGACTGGGCGATGACCCGGCTCGACCGTGCCGATTGCCTCGCCCACGACGGCGACGCCCCCGCCGCGGTCGCCTGCGCGGCGCAGACGCTGGCCAGCTTGACCGGCCAGCAGCGGCAGGGGATCATCACGCTGCGCGGCCGTGAGATCCTCGGTGCGATACCGGCGCGGCACCGCGCGGTCCCGGCCGTTCGCGAACTGCGCGAACTTGTCACACCTTCCAGGATGAAGGAGACCGGCCACCAGTGATCGCCATCGCGCCTGCCGCGCCGCATGACGCCGGGGCGATCGCGGCGCTGCTGGAGGAGATGGACCTCTTCTACGGCGCGGCTGCGGCCGAATCGCCCGAGGCCCGGGTGCGCCCAGGTCGCCGAGGCACTGTTCACCAGCCCACCTGCCGGCTACGCGCTGCTGGCCTGGGACGGCACGCAGCTCGCCGGTTTGGCCGCGTACTCGTTCCTGTGGCCGGCGGTGGGCCTGACACGGTCGCTCTATCTCAAGGAACTGTACGTCGGCGGGGCGTACCGCCGTCACGGCACCGGCCGGCTCCTCATGAAAGCCATCTTCGGCACCGCCGCGAAGCACGGATGCAGCCGCGTCGAATGGACCACCGGCACCGGCAACACCGGCGCCCAGAACTTTTACCACAGCCTCGGGCTGCCGGAACTCCCATCCAAAGTGTTCTACCGGGCCGAAGGCGCGGACATCACCCGCCCCGCGCTGACGTGATGACGCCCGGCGCCATCTCCGCAAGACGGTCGCGGTAGGCGCCGGTCGCTGTTCATCGCCGTCCACGACCGGCTTTCCCGTGTGGGCCGTCCGCTGCCGGTTGGACCGTTGTCAGCAGATTGTCGGAGATCCGCGCTGACACTGTCCGACACCGGCGGCGGTGAGCTTGTGTGGTTCAGGAACCGGCGCGGCCGCGCGGCGGCAAGCGCCGAAGCGAGGCCGGGCCGTCCCACAGCCTGACAGGAGCGGGGCGGCCCGGCAGGGACAGCGTCCCGGTGCCTGAGTGTACCGGGGGAAGGGCGTGTGCCCCCGGCTCACCGGGCACCCGCAAAGAAGGGCTCGGCGAGCAACGGAGGAAGGGTCATCGTTGGATGACTACGACAACGCCGGCGGCGCGTGCTGCGCCCGGCGCGGCAGGACGGCAGCGCGGCGGCGCTGCCCGCGTCGCCCGCAATCGGAGGTTCATTTACGTAGCTGCAGCTCGGAGCTCGCAGCCGGCCAGGAAGGTCATCACGCGCCGCACGGCGCAGACCGGCGTTGGTAGCGGCCAGCGCTCGCGGCGGCAGCATCCGCAACCTGTTCGACGGGCTCGTGCCCGCCGATCTGCTGGACGCCTACGACCGGCTGCTCGCCAGTAACGGATGCCCCAACGACGAGGCAGCCGCGTTCACCGGCGATCCGGAGCTCGTGCGGGCGCTCACCGATCGCGGCATGGCCCATGTGCTGCCGCACAGCCCGGCTGCCCCGGCCTGGTTCGCGCCAGCGCCGCCGGACCTGGCGCTGCAAGGCGTGCTGGCTGGCCTGCAGGCCCAGGCGCTGCACGACCAGAAACGGCTGCTGGACGGCCACCCGCCGGCTCGCCGACGCCCAGACCTGGCCAGCCGCGTCAACGGCAAAGGAATTTCCGAAGCACCTCGTCCGGATGGTGTCGGACCGCACGGAGATCAGCACGCTGTCGGCGTCGCTGATCACCACCACGCGCAAGGACTGGATGACCCTGGAGAACCTGGACGTCGACATGCCGCTCACCGCCGACTTCGCGCAGCCGCCGTTGCCGGCGTTCCGCGGCCGCGTCCGGTGCCGGTCCATCTACGCCGCCGCCGTCATGGACGACCCGGCCGCGCGGCGGCTGATCCAGGCGTGCGCCGACGCGGGTGAGCAGGCGCGGCTGCTGCCGGCGGTGCCAATGAAGATGAAACTCGCCGACCAGCGCGCCGCGCTGCTGCCGCTCACGGCGACGGGCACGACGGGTGCGCTGCTCGTGCGGGCGCCCGTGATCATCGCGGCGCTGCGCGAGTACTTCGAGATGCTGTGGGACAAGGCAACCCCCATTGATCCCGAACGGCCTGCGGCGGCCGCCCCGCGGCTGCCACCCGCGCAGCAGACGGTGCTGGCGCTGATGGCCGAGGGCCTGCACGATGACGCGATCGCCCGCCGCGCCCACCTGTCCACCACCACCGTCCGGCGCCACATCGCCGCGTTGATGAACGCCTCGATGTGACTCGCAGGTTCGCCGCTGGCGCCGCCGCGCAAGGCCGCGGCTGGATCGGGTGACTATGAGGCGGCGGCGTCCATCGCACGGATCGATCGCTGAATCCGCGCGAAGGTCTGCTGGCTGGCACCGCAGAATGTGAAGTTCTCCGCGGCCTTCGCGAGGGGTTCGCGGTAATCCGCCGGCCGGCCGCCGAACTGGGTCCACCGGCCGCCGGCTTCCTCGACGATGATGTGGGGCGCCACGTTGTCCCAGATCCGTGATGATTTCGTCAAGAACGCGCCGTACTTCCCGGATGCGACCATGGCGACGTCGTAGGCCGAGTTGCTGGCCCTCAATTTGAATGGGCCGGCGAGGAGTAGCTGAGCGAGCTGGGCACACTCGCCGATGGTGACATCTGGCCGGTCGGGGTGGGCGTCGATCCCGTCACTGACGATCTGGTTGGCCAGGTCCCCATCGGGCCGGCGTGGATCGGCGCTCCGTTGCAGATCTCGCCGAAGGCGGGCAGCGCGATCCCGCCGGCGATCGGCGTGGCGCCGTCGAGCAAGCCGATCATCACGCCGTAGTGGGGGAGCCCGGCGGCGAAGTTACTGGTTCCGTCGACCGGATCGATCACCCAGGTGTAACGAGAGCCGTGGCCCAGCGCTTGGGTCGCTGGTCGTCGCGCATCGAGTCGACGCAGGTCGCCGAACTGAGCGACGTCAGGTTCCTCGCGCTCCGCAATCTTTACTTGCCGACGGGCGAGCGGGGGATCAGGCCGCGGTCAGTGCTTCGTTAAAAGACCGGCCTTCGGGGTGATCTGGCCAGCGGGCCTGGAGCTGGTGGTCGAGGGTGCGGAGTTCACGGATAATTCGTGCTGATCCGGTGTCGCGGGCGGCGGCGAGGGCGTCCATGCCGAGGCGTGCGGCGCGGCTGGGGTCGGGCTGGTTAGCCTGGGTGATGGCGACGGCGAGCTTGGCGGTGAGGTGGCCCCGGTCGCGGGCGAGGCTGCTGGCTGTTGTGCTGATCTTTTTTTCCAGGATGGTCACGGCAGTCTCGGCGTGCCCTGCCTCGCGGTAGCAGACGGCGGTTTGTTCTTCCAGCATGCCGAGGTCGTAATGGTGCAGGTAGAGGGGCGTGCCTGGCTCGCTGGCGCTGGGATGGCCGCGGAGGGTTTCGGCGGCCTTGTCGAGCAGCGCGAAGCAGATGCGGAACTCGCTGAGCCGGGCATGGCCGCGGGCTTGCTGCTGGAGTGCCAGGGCGGTGAGTTTCGGCTCGATGGGGCCGGCTGCTCTGCGGGCGGCTGCCGCGAGCTGGACGACTGCCGCGTGGTCGTCGGTCAAGATGGCGATGTTGGACTGGCGGATGAGCAGGTAGGCGGCCATCTGGGTATCACCGGCGCATTGCGCCCATTCGGCTGCCCTGCGGGACCAGTCGGCTGCCGCGTCCAGGTCGCCGCTATCTTGCAGGAGCCAGCCGGCCATCTCGCCGTACTGCGCCATGATCCGCAGCAGCGGATCGGCGTAGGGCGGCCGGGTGCCCCGGCGTAGCCCGTCCAGCACCTCGATCTGCGTCAGGACGGGGCCGATCAGCCTGCGCGGGCCGAGCATCTTGTCAGCGGAGTAGTACTCGGTGAGTGCACGCCGGAAGTAGCCGAGGACCTCGTTATCGAGGCGGGCGGGCTGGTCGAGCACGTGGGTGACCCGGCTGGCGTCTTCAGAGCTGGCAGCACCGGGCAGCGCTGAGGACAGCGCCCCGGATGCGATGAGCTGGGCGAACTGGCGCCGGGAAATGCTCAACTGGATGTTCCCTCCGCCGGGCAGCCGGATCTCCAGCATGACAGGACCGTTTCCGGCCACGCTAGCGCGGAGCGCTGGCACGCCTGGAACGGTGCCGGTGGCGGCCTGCCGGAGAGCGAGGAGCAGCCCGCCAGCGTGGAGTACCTCGTCGAGCACGCGCACCTGGGAGGCTGGAATCAGGATCTCACCGCGCTCGGCGCGTGACAACCGGGTGTAGTCATACAGCGCGCGCTTGCCCAGTTCCCGCAGCGACATCCCGGCCTCGGCCCGCAGGTGCCGCAGGGTGAAGCCGAACACTTCCGCTGCGCCGCCGGATGCGCCGGGGTCCGGGCCGGCTTCTCCGCCATGTTGCGGCAACACGATGGCAACACCTGCCCTCTGGCGATCGGGCTTGCACGCAGGTGACCGTGAGTGAGTCATCGGTCGCCTGGAGCGTATGCCCGCCAGGTGGCTATGCCCAGGCCCGGGAATGGAGATTTCACCGTGCAGCAGTCCCGCGAGCAGCCGACGGGTCCGGCGATGTTCGCCGCCATCGAGGGTGCGACAGGGGCCGGGAAGACGACGCTGGCCACCAGGCTGGCCGAACGGCTCGGCGCTGCGGTCGCCCTGGACCCGTTCGACCAGAACCCGTTCCTGCCCGGCTACCACCAGACGGCACATGAGCGGCGCGATCGGGTCGCGCTGCCGATGGAGATGGGTTTCCTGGCCTTGCGGGTGGGCGCTTTGCGCGGCATCGCCCGGCACCTGTCACAGGCAAGCTCTGTCGTCGCAGACTGGGCGCTGATCAAGAGCCGCGCCTTCGCCGCCCTGACCCTCAGCGCAGCCGACGCTGGGTTGTTCTTCCAGACGCTGGATCTGTGGGCGGCCGGCCTGCCCGAACCAGACCTGATCGTCCATCTGCGCGCCGATGCTCAGACCCTCGCAGCCCGGGTCCGCGGCCGGGGACGCGGCATCGAAAAGAACCTGACCGAGACAGAACTCGCCAGGCAAGACGGCCTGTTCGCAGCAATATTTGCCCGTGCGGGCCTGAATGTGGTGACCGTTGACGCCGCCGCGTTCGACGTGTTCAGCGACCGCGACATGACCGCGCTCACAGCGAGGCTGCTGCGCGCCTGCCGGCGGGAGGCAGCATGACCGGCACCCGGCGACACCGTCTGATGATCACCGCACCTGGCGAAGTGGCGATTACGGCCGAACCCCTGCCGCGGCCCGGTCCCGGCCAGGTCCTGGCCTGGTCGGTCGTGTCGGGCATCAGCCACGGGACTGAGCTTGCCTGGTACCGGGGCCAGGCCGCGGCCTTGCACCTGGGCTGGGATCCCGAAGCCAGGGTCTACCGGGACGGGACACCAGGACGCAGCTACCCGGTCGACCCCGGCTACGAAACGGTGGCCCGGATCGAGGAGACCGGCTCCGGCGTCACCGCTGTGTGCCCTGGTCAGCTTGTGTGCCTGGACAAGCCGCACGCCGATCTCCACCTCGTGACCGAAGCCGAAGCCAAGCGCGGGCTGCTGCCCGATGACACCGAACCGGAGCGGGCTGTGTTCATCCCGCTGGCCCGGGTGGCGCTCGGCGGCATCCACGATGCCGCGATCAGCGTCGGGGACGTCGTGATGGTGACCGGCCTCGGCGTCGTCGGGCTGCTGGCCGCCCAGATCGCCAAGCTCGCCGGCGCGGGCGTGGTCATCGGCGTTGACCGGTACCCCCAGCGGCTGGAGGCAGCCCGCCGCCTCGGTATCCACCCGATCGCGGGCGAGCCCGGCACCGACGTCGCTGATGCCGCCGGGGCACCAACCCGGCCTCACGGTGTCGATGTGGCGATCGAAGCGTCCGGGTCTTACCGGCTGCTGCATCAGGCCATCCGGTCGGTCCGGCCCGGCGGGCGGGTGGTGACCGTGGCCTCTTATCACGGGGACCAGCGCGGGCTGTCGCTGGGCCATGAGTATCACCGCAACAAGATCACGCTGATCTCCTCGATGACGGTCAACGGCTGCCCGCAGCGCGGCTACCCGGCCTGGGACCTGGACCGGCTGAACGTGGTCGCCCGCGAGCTCATCTTGGATACCAAGCTGGCCAGCGCCGAGCTGATCACCCACCGCATCCCGCTCACCAGCGCGGGCACCGCCTATGAGCTTATTGACTCCCGGCCGGAGGACACCATCAAGGTGGTGCTGACCTATGCGGTCTGAACCCGCCTGCTATACCGAGTCTCGCCCGGTGCCCGACCGGTACGCACCGCCCCCGCGAGATGAGACGCCCGCCGTTGATGCCGTGCTGGCCGGTGGCGTACTGTCCGGCGGCGCCCCGGTCGTCTCCGACTATGAGGCGGCGCTGGCCGCGCGGTTCGGTGCCGCGCATGCGATCGCGGTCAACTCCGGCTCCTCGGCATTGCACGCGGTCCTGCATGTGCTGGGCGCGCGCCCGGGGACCGAGGTGATGATCCCGGCCACTGCGCCGCTGCCGACCGCGTTCCCCATCCTGACCACGGGCGCCGAACTCGTCATCGTCGACGTTGCCGAGGGCACGCTCGGGCTCGACCCCGAAGATGTTGCCCGCAAACTCACCGCCCGCACCGTGGCGGCGCTGTCGCTGCCCCTGTGGGGCTACCCGGCAGCGGTCACCCCGGCCATCCAGGTCCTCGCCGAGGCAGGGATACCCGTCGTCGAAGACGCCGCCCAGGCCCACGGGACACGCATCGGCGGCCGGTATGCCGGAACGCTCGGCAACGCCGGCTGCTTTTCCACCCACGACCGCAAACTGTTGTCCACCGGCGAAGGCGGGTTTATTCTCACCAGCGACGACACGCTCGCCGAGAAGGCCGAGAACTACACGCGGCTGGGCCACCTCACCGGCAGCCAGCATGGCGTGAACTATAAGCTCGCCGCCCCCCTGGCAGCCATCGGGCTGCGCCGCCTGCCCAGGCTGGATGCGCAGATCGCCGCCCGCAGCGCCAACGCCTGTGCCATCCTCAGCGTGCTGCCCGCCGGAGGCAAGCTCCGCGAACTCACCCTGGCCGACGGTGACACGCCGAACTACTACTGCCTCGTGCTGCGATCCGGCCAGGCTGCCGCTCCCCGGATCGCCGATGCCCTGACCCGCCGCGGGCTCGGCCCGGACACCATCCGCTGGCGGTACCAGGGCCTGCACCACAGGCCGATGTTCGCCCGATGGGCCAGCCCATGCCCGCACGCTGATGCGCTGATCGCCACGACCTTCCAGATCCCGGTTCACCCCGGCCTGGACCCGGCGGCGCTACGCTACATCACCGCAGCCGTCCGGGCCGCCGCCAGCGAGGGGAACGACCAGTGATCCGCCACTTCACCGCCTCCGGGATCGTCCTGTCCGACGACGATCACGTCCTGCTGGTCGAACACCGCAAGCTCGGCTGGTGGCTATATCCCGGCGGGCACATCGACCCCGACGAAGACCCGGCCCAGGCCGTGATCCGCGAGGTGACCGAGGAAACCGGTCTCGCCTGCCAGATCATCGCCGAATCCCCGTTCAGCCACCCCGCCGTCACCGTGCTCCCCGCCCCGTTCACCATCTGCGTGCAAGATATCCCCGGCGACGCGAAGGCAGGGCCGCACCAGCACATCGACATGGTCTACGTCCTGACCCCCGGCGACGGTCGGGCCACCCCGCAACTCGAAGAAGTGACCGGGTGCGCATGGGTGCCCCTCACCAAGGTCGCCGACCTCGACACCCCGCCCGAGCTACCCGCCCTGATCGAAAAAGCGGCCGAGTATGCCCACGCAATCCACAGGTAACAGGGCAGCACCGTGTGCTGCGGCCGGGCGTTGAGGTGAGGATGACACCGAGGCTTCGTGCCCAGTGCCGCGAGGGCGTGCCTGCTCGCGGCGCGGCTATGGCCGAATCGCCCGAGGCCCGGGTGCGCCCAGGTCGCCGAGGCACTGTTCACCAGCCCACCTGCCGGCTACGCGCTGCTGGCCTGGGACGGCACGCAGCTCGCCGGTTTGGCCGCGTACTCGTTCCTGTGGCCGGCGGTGGGCCTGACACGGTCGCTCTATCTCAAGGAACTGTACGTCGGCGGGGCGTACCGCCGTCACGGCACCGGCCGGCTCCTCATGAAAGCCATCTTCGGCACCGCCGCGAAGCACGGATGCAGCCGCGTCGAATGGACCACCGGCACCGGCAACACCGGCGCCCAGAACTTTTACCACAGCCTCGGGCTGCCGGAACTCCCATCCAAAGTGTTCTACCGGGCCGAAGGCGCGGACATCACCCGCCCCGCGCTGACGTGATGACGCCCGGCGCCATCTCCGCAAGACGGTCGCGGTAGGCGCCGGTCGCTGTTCATCGCCGTCCACGACCGGCTTTCCCGTGTGGGCCGTCCGCTGCCGGTTGGACCGTTGTCAGCAGATTGTCGGAGATCCGCGCTGACACTGTCCGACACCGGCGGCGGTGAGCTTGTGTGGTTCAGGAACCGGCGCGGCCGCGCGGCGGCAAGCGCCGAAGCGAGGCCGGGCCGTCCCACAGCCTGACAGGAGCGGGGCGGCCCGGCAGGGACAGCGTCCCGGTGCCTGAGTGTACCGGGGGAAGGGCGTGTGCCCCCGGCTCACCGGGCACCCGCAAAGAAGGGCTCGGCGAGCAACGGAGGAAGGGTCATCGTTGGATGACTACGACAACGCCGGCGGCGCGTGCTGCGCCCGGCGCGGCAGGACGGCAGCGCGGCGGCGCTGCCCGCGTCGCCCGCAATCGGAGGTTCATTTACGTAGCTGCAGCTCGGAGCTCGCAGCCGGCCAGGAAGGTCATCACGCGCCGCACGGCGCAGACCGGCGTTGGTAGCGGCCGGCGCGCGGGTGGTCGGGGGTGAACTCGGGCCGGATCAGCTCCGGCGGGTGCGCCAGCCGCGCGTCGCGCAGGGTCGCGATCGCGCCGACCGAGATCAGCGTCCAGATCCGGTCGAACTCGGCGGCCGTGCCGAACGCCCGGCGGGCCGCGTCCGCCGCCGGGGTGCCGGCGCCGCTGGGGGTGAACAGTGCGTCGCGGAGGCCGATGAGGACGGAATCGCCGTCCCAGTAGTTGCCCAGGAACTTGGTCCCGGTCAAGATCTCATAGACCGGGTAGAGTCCTGCGGCCTGGCCGGAGCCGTGGAACTCGGGTGAAGCCGCTGATCCACGTCAGCACCGAGGCCGCACCGGATAACGGCGTCCCCAGGTCCGCCGCGCCGGCCGCGTACGGCGGATCGGGGTCGGCCAGGCGCAAGATGCGGTGGCGGACCGGGACGCTGAGGGCGACCAGCTCCCGGGCGGCGCTGGCCGTGGTGACCTGGCGAGCCGACAAGGTCAGGGACGTGCTGCCGAGCCACGCCAGGTACCGGCTGGTTTGGCCCTACGGCTGCCGCCCGCCGCGCCGACGTCTCGCCGGTGACGCCGGCCGGCAGGGGTGCGCTGACACGGGCGAGCAGCGAGCCGATGAGCATCTCCGCGGCGGAGGCGGCGACGACCGGGTCCAGCTTGCCGACCAGGGCTGCCTTCGCGAGCCGGTGCACGACCTCCAGCTGCAGCGCCACCGCAGCCTGCCCACCGCTACCGCGGTCGCCGTCGGCGGATGCCGCGGCCAGTTCGTCGGGCCAGGGCCCGAACCCCGTTGCCGTCGCTGCAGGCGGCGGCATCGTCGAGCTGGCCCAGGTAGGCCCTGGGGTCGGACACGCCGTGGGCGCTGTTGAATCGGCGACGCGCTACCGGTGCCAGGCTTTCCCGCCGGCCGCGGCGAGCCGGGCTCTGCAGTGACCAGATGAGCTGAAGCCGGTGCAGCCTTTCGGGGGCTCGGGCGTCGATATGGTTATGCGAGGTCAAGTGCGCAAGCTGGCCGTTCTCGCCTGCGCGGCGCTGCTGGCGGCCGGGTGCGCGTCCACCGCCCGGCCAGGGCTGGTCGCCGGAGCCGTGCCCTGGGTGGACCGGCCAGCGCCCGCCTTCACCCCCTCGCCGCAGCCCAGCCCGGCCGCCGCGTACCCGGCCTGCCGAGCCGGGCAGCTCACCGGCCAGCCCGGCCGCGGCAGGGCCGCCGCTGGCACGGTGTACCAGGAAGTGCGGCTGACAAACCACAGCGGCCGGCCATGCACGCTGTCCGGCTGGCCCAGCGCGGTGACCGGGGTCCGGGCGGATGGCAGCCTGGTCACGCTGACCAGCGTCGCGCACGGCGACGGCTGGAATCTCGTCGGGCCGGGACCGGCCAACCTGCGGCCCGGGCGAAGCGGCTGGGTGACGCTCGCCTACGCCGATGGGTGCCCAGCGCTGGCCTCCGGCGGCCGCGCCGGCTACCAGACGCTGCTCGTAGCTTTGCCCGGCGGCCAGGTGCGGGTCGGCTTCCCGGTCCCGCTCAACCTGATCTGCGGCCTGCTGGTCAGCGACTTCGGCGCGCCGGCGGCGCCGGCCCCGGGCAGCACCTCGCCTCTGAACGTGCTCGCCGCCACCGTCAGGATGCCCGCCACCTTGACCGCGGGAACGACCGCCAGCTACTCGGTCACCTTGCACAACACCAGCGGCAAGCGGGTCGCCTTCTCCCCCTGCCCCTCCTACACCCAGTACCTGGCGATCGTCGCCGGCAACGCCCAGACCATGGTCGCCCAGCAGCGCTTCTACCTCAACTGCGCCGCCGTCCGGCAGGTCCCGGCGCACGGTTCCGTCACGTTCGCGATGCGCATCGTGGTGCCCGCCGCCTCGGGGCGGGCCAAGTACGACTGGCGGCTGCAAGACACC
>Ga0209648_10002242_pt1 | contig 15958 bp, 11 predicted proteins | sample GraSoi2013_115cm_FD_185830 | JGI IMG/M metagenome (GOLD analysis project Ga0209648, IMG submission 185830) | Grasslands soil microbial communities from the Angelo Coastal Reserve, California, USA - Sample 9_17_2013_115cm (SPAdes) (version 2) | ecosystem: Environmental > Terrestrial > Soil >...
CGTTCGAGAAAATTCCGGTGGAGAGTGAGTCCGTTGATTATCTCTACAGCATTCTGGCCTTTCATTGGGTGACCGATTTGGCCACGTCCGTCGCAGAGATTGCGCGGGTGCTCAAGCCAAATGGGGAAATGGACCTGTTCTTCATCGGGCGCGACAACGGCCGTGAATTTATTCAGAAGACCAGCGCCATTTTCTTGAAGTATATGGGGCCGGCTCTTCTCTTGGATTCGGCGCGCCTGAGGAAGCAGCTCACCCGCGAAGCAGCTTTGCAGCTATTTTCAAAAGCCTTCGACGCGTCGCGTCTTTCGGTCGAAGAGTCCTTTACGACCTATTACGACACTCTGGAAGGGCACTGGTCCTGGTGGGTCCGGGTCGAAGGCCACTTCGTAAAAATTCCGGCGGGAAAAAAGGCCCATTGCGACCGCGACGTGCGGGAAGCACTGCAAAGCCTGGCAGAACCGCGCGGCATTCCTTATACGATTCACGAACTGCACGTGAAGCTGCGCCGCCCCGATCTTTTGCACTAGCCCAGGTGTAATTGGCAATTTCCCCAGCCGGGCACGGGCTCAAAACCCGAGCGGCAGAACTACAAGGTCGCGAACCCACACATTCTTGGCGCTGCTCTCCGTGATGTAGACGATCGCGTCCGCAATCGCGCTGGGTTCGAGATAGCCTTCGTGCTTTGGCGTGGCGATATTTGTCTTCGTGCCGCCGGGCGCGAGAAAGGTCACTTTGATCCCGCGATCTTTAACTTCCATCGCCAGGCTTTTGGAAAATGCAAGTAATGCCGCTTTGCTCGCCGCGTAGGCAGTGGTGGTCGGGTGCGGATCGATTGCCATGCGCGAGCTCACATTGATGATCAATCCCTCCCCGGCGGCCAGCATCTCCGGAAGCACGGCGCGCGTGAGGTGAACGGCACCCATTACGTTCACGTTGAACATGCGCAGCCACTCCGCTGGTTCGATCTCGAGAAATGGTGCGAATCGGCCGATGCCCGCGCAATTGATGAGCGTCGCAACACCTCCGAACTCGCCGCGAATTTGCTGCCAGGCTCGCGTCACAGCCGCCGGGTCGGTCACGTCACATGCGAAGCCTCGCGTCCGCGGGGAACTTCTTTGGCATATGCCTACGACTTCGTTCAGCATCCGGGCGTCAACGTCTATCAGGGCCAGCGCACGCGCCTTTTCCGCCAACGCTTGCGCCGCCGCTCGGCCGATGCCGCTTGCAGCGCCAGTCAAAATGATCGGCCGCTCAGAGGGCATTGGTCACTCTCCAATTTTGGTCGCGACCGCCAGGCATCTGACGCAGGCCGCTTTCGGGAAGTGGAACCACCGACGCTAATATATAATGGCGCATTTGCCACTCCAAAGAGGCGCTTCCGTGACCACGGCTTCAATTCCCTTGCAGCGCACGAAATCGCGCCTCAACTCCAACCAAATCCGCAGCTTTTGGGCTGCTTGGGGCGGTTGGACCATGGACGGCATGGATTCATTTATTTACTCGCTTGTTCTCGTGCCTGCCCTGCGCGATTTGTTGCCGAGGTCCGGCATCGAGGCTTCGACCGCGAACGTCGGGTTGTATGGCAGCCTGCTCTTCGCCCTGTTTATGGTCGGGTGGGGAACAGGCATGATTTGGGGTCCGATTGCCGACCGCTTTGGCCGCGTGCGCACCATGATGTTCAGCATTCTTTCCTTTTCGTTCTTTACACTCCTGGCCGCCTTCTCGACAGGGGTTTGGACCCTGGCGATTGTTCGCTTCCTGGCTGGCATTGGAATCGGCGGAGAGTGGGGAATTGGGGCGGCGCTTGTCTCCGAGGACTGGCCGGAAGAACGCCGTACCATGGGCGCGGCCTTGATGCACACCGGTTACTACATTGGATTCTTCCTGGCAGCTGTCGCCAATTATTTTATTGGCAGCCGTTTTGGTTGGCGCTACATGTTTGCGGTGGGCGGCGTTCCGGCGATTTTCATCGCCTGGATACGCAAAAACGTGCGCGAACCCGCTCGCTGGGAAAACAAGATCGAGCAACTCGGGCAAACTTGGTCGATGCGCCGCGCATTTTTGGTGCTTTTCTCGCCCCGATACCGTCGTCGCACCATTCTGAATTCGCTCTACCTGATTGTATCTCTCACTGGGCTTTGGGCCGGCTCCGTATACACGCCCGCGGCCATGACGTACATCGCGGATCGCGCAGGCCGCTCCGAAATGGAAGCCGCGCGGCTGGCGTCATATGCAACTGCGCTCCTGGGCATCGGCACGGTGATCGGCGCTCTGATCGTGCCTTTGCTTGCCGACCGGCTAGGCCGGCGCATCACTTTGGCGATTTTCTATGTGCTGATGTCAGCGTCCATCTGGCTCGCGTTCGGTCACGTCTTCTATATGCAGAACCACGCCATCGGCTGGTTTACGCTCTGCTCGTTTCTACTTGGCTTAGGCGGCGCTAACTTTATTGTGTATTCCTTTTGGCTTCCGGAACAATATGGCACCGAATGCCGCGCCAGCGCCTTCGCATTCACCACAAATTTTGGGCGATTCGTGGCGGCCGCCTTTACTTTCCTTGTGGGCGCCGGCGTCCATTATTTCCAGACTCTTGGCACGCCCATTGCTCTGACGGCTTTCGCTTTCGTCGTCGGCTTACTCCTCTTACCCCTTGGCGAAGAGACCAAAGGCCAGCCCCTGCCAGCCTAAACAGCAGCCCCCGCTTCAAAACGTAAGCTCGAACTCTCGTTCCTCGCATAGCCCAAGTCACCCCGTGGATCATCTCTAAAGTACAGTGCAACCACACAAGACAGCCGGGCAGCGGAGGCCCCCTTTCGATCGCAAAGCCCCTGCTGGGTTTTTCTTTTTCTCAGGCGCGCGAAGTTCGTTCCTGCTCTCCGCGACTGCGGCGCTCTGGATCGCCCTTTTGTGTCTTCCGCAGCCCACGCCGTCCCAAGTTCAGCCTTCTCCGGAGATGATCAACGTCGATCTCTCCGCCGGAGCTCACCCGTTCCCGCATTTTTGGGAGCGCATGTTTGGATCCGGGCGGGCGATCTTGAGCCTGCGCGAAAGCTATCGCCGCGATCTACACGACGTCAAACAAATCACTGGGCTCGACTACATTCGCTTCCACGCGATTTTTCACGATGAAGTCGGCGTCTACAGCGAGGACGCCCACGGCGCTCCCATCTACAATTTTTCCTACGTCGACCAGATTTACGACGGATTGGTGCAAAGCGGCGTCCATCCGTTCGTGGAACTCAGCTTCATGCCGCAAAGGCTCGCTGCCGAGCAGACGCTGCATTCCTTCTGGTATCGGCCGATCATCTCGCCCCCGAAAGATTGGTCGAAATGGGGCGATCTGGTCTCGCGGTTCGCCCAGCATTTAGTGGACCGCTATGGCATCAACGAAGTCTCCCAATGGTATTTCGAGGTGTGGAACGAGCCCAATCTTGATTTTTGGGCGGGAGATCCCAAGGAGCAGACTTACTACCAACTCTACGATGTCTCGGCTAAAGCCCTCAAGGCTGTGAGCCCGCGTTTGCGTGTCGGGGGCCCCGCTACCGCTCAGGCGGCTTGGGTGGACCGCTTCATTCAGCACGTCACCGAGAATAAGATTCCAGCCGACTTCGTTTCCACTCATGTGTACGGCAACGACTCAGCGGAAAACGTCCTGGGCACAACCGACTCCGTGCCGCGCACGCAGTTGGTGTGTCGCGCCGCGCGCAAAGTTCACGATCAAGTGGCGGCTTCGCGGCAGCCCAATCTGCCGGTCATCTGGAGTGAATACAACGCCAGCTACAAGAATGAGCCGGAAGTCACAGACGCTCCCTTCATGGGCCCTTGGCTTGCCGACACCATTCGCCAGTGCGACGGCCTCACCCAGATGATGAGTTACTGGACCTTCTCCGATGTCTTCGAGGAACAGGGCGTAGTAAAGGAGCCTTTCTATGGCGGATTCGGCCTGCTGGCCGAACGCGGTCTGCCCAAGCCCGCATTCAACGCCTTCAAATTGCTTCACTATCTCGGCAGCGAACGCATCCCGATCGATTCGAATAGCGCCATTGTCACGCGCCGAATCGATGGGAGCCTGGTGATTGCGGTGTGGAATCTTTTTCTGCCCGAGGAACACGGCCAAACGAAGCAAGTCTCCTTCTCAATCGCAGGGCTGACCGGCAGCCACCACGCCGTGATCTCTCGCGTTGATGCCACTCACGGCTCCTTGTTGAATGCTTACAACGCCATGGGCCGTCCGGAAAGTCCGACTTTCGCCGAAATCGAGCGGCTCCGGGAAGCCGCCGAGCTGGGATCGCCAGAGACTCAGGATGTCGAGGGCGGCCAGTTGATGATTGCAGTTCCTCCGCAGGGACTAGCCCTCATCGAAATTCAGTGAACTTTCGCGCACTCGCCGCTCTGCGCCCACACAATCACCTTCGCGTGTGCAGTTGAGGGTAAGTTCAGACTATCGGGTAATCGGATTTTCTGAAGGCAGCGACAATCCCGTTTCCTGAGTCAACGAAGGCTGATAACTGTGGAAGCCGGCGCGTTCCATGGCGCGTTGGGCCTCCGGATTCCTCATAAAGGTGTCCCAGACGAAACCGGTCCGTGCATTCTCTGCCATGACCATGGTGATCCCTGTATCGATGCCGATCACATCGCTGTCATACCAATTCTTCAGGGGATTGAGGGCGTCGACAAATCCGTAGCGGCTCCAGCTTCTCGCTCCGTATTGATTCTTGATCGTTCGCAATACACGCATGGCAGGCTGAGGAAGAAAAGGCAGCGAACCTGCCGCGGCGCAGGGCACAACGGTCCCGTCGATCGGGCCCGTCAGGGGCGGGCCACCCCACACTGCGTACCCTCGCATCGAATCCGAAGCCGTGATTCCCCAAAGGTCGTCGCTATAGTCGGGAAATTGTTTGGCAAGCTGCAAGCAGAAACGCCGGTGGACATCAGTCGCCAGGATCGAGTTCTGGAAATAATCGGCGTAGCGGTCGCGCTTTCCGCGAAAGTCAAACCAGGCCTGCGAATACTGGTGGATGAATAATGGCGCGAACGACCCAATATAACGGATTCCGTCATATTCGAATGTCGTTCGCTTCCACGCATCCCAGGCATCCGGCTTTAAGGGATGCATCGGCGATCCCAGACCCAGCAAGTACATCATCATCATTTCACTATAGTCATCCCAGCGATACGGAAGAAAGCCGCTCTCCGGAGTCCAGCCGTGTGGCAGCAGAGGTGTGTCTTCGGAAAGCCAGGTCCAATCGATGCGGTTGTAGATGCGGTACGCGAGGTCGGCGATTTCGGGATGCTGGCGAAAATGCTCGCGGCAGGTCAAAACTCCGCATAGCAAAATGGCGGTATCAATCGAAGAAACCTCGGATTCCCACAATCGTTCGCCCGTGTTGATGTTTGCCCAGTGGTAGAAAAAGCCCCTGTGCTCCGGCAGTTTTGTCCACAGGAACCGAAGGGTGGTAAGGGCACGGGCCCGCGCGTCGGCATAAGAGATAAAGCCCCGTTTAACGCCAATGCACAGCGCTGTAAGCCCGAATCCCGTCGCCGCAATGCTGCTGAGCACGGAGCTGTCCGGATTACGGACGTTCGCGCGATCCCGAACCATTCCCGTTTCCGGATTGGCCTTCTCCCAGAAATACAAAAAATTGGCCTTCTCCAGATCTTCGAGGAATGCCTCATCGTCCGGCGAAAAGGGACTTTGCTGGAGTAGCCTGGAGCCCTGAGCGGCGGGTTTACCTGCCCCTAACCGCGGCATGCCAAGCTGCTCCGCGAGAGCGAGATAGATGCCTCCGGCAGAGACCTTCCGCAGCCATTCACGTCGGGAGAGCCTGTTTTTGGGGTTGCTGCGGTTCACCTGAGTTATTCTGAAAACTATATTGCGCCGCCTTGAACGCACTGATTTTCTATGCGCCCAAAGAGTAAACAGGTTGGACCACTTCATCCTAGCACAAACCCCGAGGCTGAGGTACCTTTCCAAGGCCTAAGCCGTCCCGCGGATTTGGCCGCCGTCGGTAGCTGAGTTGCCGGGACTTGCCCCCTCACCCACAATGGTGAGATGCGGGCGTAAATAACGTAGACAGGTGATTTCCATGAGTGTTACGAAGAAGGTGGCCCTCGCCGCCATCACCTTGGCTGTCCTTGCCGTTGCCATCGGCAGATTGCCAATCTCGGGCTGGTCCCGGCCCACCGTTAGCCAGCCTCTATTTATTCGGGGAGCCATCGTTCAGCAGGATTCCGACCCCGCTAAGCAACTGCCCGTCTCAGACGTCGAAGTCACTGCTGACAACAATCTGGCCGTTTCCGGCACTTCTTCCGATAATTCCGGCTTTTTCAGCCTCTCATTGCGCCCTGAGATCAAGCCCGGCACTCCGATCGTACTGAAATTTCGAAATGCCGACTTCAAACCGCTCGATTTGCAGGTGGCTGCCAACGATCAGATTTACGTGGCCCGCATGGCCCCGGCCCGCCAGGAGCCTCCCAGTCGTGGTCCTGAAGTCAGCGTATCCGGGGTTTCCGTCCGTTACTCGGTGGAGTCAATCACAGCGGTCAACGTAGGCAGCGCCGTAAAAACCTTTGAAGTTGCCAACACAGGCAATGTCCCCTGCCAAGGCAGACCTCCCTGTTCCCCGGGGATGGAGTGGAAGGCAGCGATCGGCTCAGGGACGCTCGATGCCGGTGAAGGAAAGGAGTTTCGAAACGCAAGATTATCCTGCATCGCCGGGCCCTGCCCCTTCACCATGATTGAATCCGACAACTTTTCGAAGGGGGGCCGCACCATAAGCGCCTCGATTCGCAACTGGTCTGATACCACCACCTTTTTGCTCGAAGGAGATGTTTTCCGAAGGCAGGTCACGGACGCCATCCGTCAGGCTTACCCCGTAATTATCAATCAAGCGATGAATTTCACTTTGCCCCCCTCCGCTCAAGGCGCCAGCATTGAGGCCAAGATTGATGGATCGGCGATCGTATTCCCTCTGGGACCGACGCCAATATTGAGCTGGGCCAATTGCAGCGTCAGGACCACCCAGGATCAGGCGCGGCTCTTCTGGTGTGAGCTCAAGCCTGGGTACCGTTTCCCTTGATCTTCGAGTAGTTGTTACCGTGGCGTAATCACTGCGCAGGAAATCCGGATCAAAATAAAAGGAGGCGACCCAGGTCAAGCCGCCTCCCTGTTGTCCCCGGTGAGGGACTGTCCTTGCCCGTCGGAGGAGGGCAGGACACGTGTGTGCTAGCCTAGTGACTTAGAACCCGGCCGCCCGCCAAAAGTTTCGGCAATTTTTATAAAAATGCGCGGCCCATTATGTTTTCGTTAAGTCTCCTGATTAGAGTACCCTACAGATATGTCGCCCGGCGAGGTATTGAGCGAAGACGATGTCCTGAATTTTCTCGGCGGTTCGCGAGGGCCCGCATCCGTCCGGGAGATCGCCTCAGCTTTGAGCCTGCGGCATGCGGGCAGGCGCGCCCTCGCGAGCGTACTGTCGCGCTTGAAGCGTAAGCGTTTGGTGGAAGAGCTGAGAGGCGGCCATTATCGCCTCGTGGGTGATCGATCTCAGCCGCGGCCTGCTCAGAAATCGAATCCCAAGCTGGCGGCGCCCCAGAAGACAGCTGCGCGCGATCCTAATTTGCTTTCGGGCCGCCTCGTTGCACACCGCGATGGTTACGGCTTTGTGGTTCCAGACGAGCCGCCAACCGACCTTGACGGCGATCTATTTATTCCTCCCGATCAATTGGGAGGCGCGATGCACGGAGATCGTGTCATCGCTCACATCGAGCGGCGCGGTACTCGCCGAGGCCAGCCCTCCGGCTCGCCGGTTCGCGCCGAAGGCCGCGTGGTTCGAGTCGTCGGCCGTGCTCACCCGACTGTCGTCGGGATCTTTCATTACAGCGATCGCGGCAATTTCGTTATTCCATACGAATCGCGCATTCATCACGGGATTGTCATTCCCCCAGGCCAGGAGTTGACGCCTCAGCTCCTCGCCAAGCACAAAGCAGAAAGGAATCCCGCGACAGGGTCTGTGCGCCTGCCTGAACTGGACGGTGCGGTTGTAAACGTTGAGATCATCCGATTCCCGCAAGCTGGCGTTCCGGCCTCCGGCCGTGTTGTTGAAGTTCTGGGAAAGCCGGGAGAATTCGGCCTCGATGTAGAGATTCTGATCCGCAAACACCATCTGCCGCATCAGTTCTCGCAACAGGTGCTCGACGCGGCCCAGGAAGTTGCGCGTCCGGTGGGAAACGCCGAGCGAGAAGGTCGCCGCGATTTTCGCCACCTGCCGATCGTAACCATCGACGGAGAGACGGCGCGCGATTTCGATGACGCCGTCTACGTAGAAAAGCGTCCTGATGGCTGGCATCTTCAGGTGCATATCGCGGACGTGGCCCATTATGTCCGGCGAGACTCACCTCTCGATCGCGAAGCCCGTCTGCGCGGCACTTCCGTCTATTTTCCGGATCGTGCGGTGCCCATGCTGCCCGAGCAGCTTTCAAGCGGCATCTGTTCCTTGAATCCGCACGAGGATCGCCTGGTCATGAGTGCGCTCCTCGAGCTGGATCATCAAGGCGAAATCAAGGATGCGGAATTCACGCCGGGTGTAATTCGCTCTGCCGAGCGAATGACCTACACGGCCGTAAATCAGGTGATCGAAGGCGATCCTGTCGCCACGTCGCGCTACGCGGCCCTCGCCCTCCGTTTTCGCGAGATGCGCGATTTGGCATTGATTCTCAACGCTCGCCGCACGCGGCGCGGCTCGATGGATTTCGATCTTCCTGAGCGCGTGCTCACCTTCGACGCCGAAGGCCGGATGACCGGCATTATCCGTAGCGAACGAAATATCGCGCATCGCTTGATCGAGGAGTTCATGCTCGCCGCAAATCAGGCCGTGGCGACTTATCTGGAGTTGCGCGGAGTCCCGTCGCTTCATCGTGTTCACGAAAAGCCCGATCCGAAAAAGGTCCTGGAATTTGAAGAGCTGGCACACGCCTTCGGCTATTCGCTGGGTATACCGGGGCTCTCCGAGAAGCGCGTCGCCGTTCGCCATGGGCGTGTCGCGGCGCCTGGACGCGCCGGGCGTGGCGGCGGCGCGCGCGAACGCCCGATGGTGGTTACGCTTCCCAGCGCCGAAAATTTCCAAATTCGGCCCCAGCATTACCAGCGCTTGACCCAGAAAATCGCCGGCAAACCGGAAGAGCGAATCTTGTCTTATTTAATGTTGCGCTCGCTCAAGCAGGCGCGCTATGCCGTGGAACCTCTGGGTCACTTTGCCCTGGCCTTTGATCAATACACGCATTTCACCTCGCCTATTCGCCGCTACCCAGACCTGATCGTTCACCGCGTGCTCAAATGGGCCCTGGCGCACCCCCAGGCGGGCTCTGAACAAGGATCACACGTTGATGCCCGTCCGAGGCGCGCGCAATCCGGCCCGCATTCTGGGGAAGCTGGCCCTTATACCCAGGGCCAGCTCACGGCGATTGCCGTGGAATCTTCAGAAGCCGAGCGCCGCGCCGACGCGGCTGAACGAGAGCTCATGGATTGGAAGACGGCGGAATTCATGGAGCAGCATCTTGGCGACGAATACGACGCCTTGATCATTTCCGTGCAGAAGTTCGGCTTTTTTGTGGAACTGATGGAAATTTTCGTCGAAGGGCTCGTGCCTATAAACCGCCTGGAAGAAGAGACCGGGGCCCCTTGCATGTACCGCGAACGCGACCATGCCATCGTCTCCCGCCGTCGCGGCGGAGACGCGCGCATCTGGAAGCTGGGTGATCGTATGCGTGTCCGCGCCGATCGCATCGACCCTATACGTAGCCGCGTGGAATTCGCGCTGGCCACATGATTCGGCGCTTTTCCTTCGCCGCTCGTTGCGATATCTTGGTGTGCTTTTATGAGGTGAGGATTGGCCACTCGAATGTGTCCGCATTGCGGAAATACAGTTCCGGCGATGCGCGTTATCTCGCTTTCGGACGGCATGGAATGTCCGCATTGCCAAACGCGGCTGGAGGTCGCTAACGGAAGCCGCATGGCCGCGACGGCGGCGGGTCTAGCCGTCGCTTGGCTCGTTTGGCGGGTTACGCGCGATTCGACAAATATACTGGGCTTCGCGCTCCCCGTTTTACTTTCGTTTCTGGCGTTCGGAATCGTCTCGCCGCTGGTTTTGATGTTCGTGGCATCTTTGCGGACCGCGCCGCCACCACCGGTTTTCGAGCCCGTCGCCGCCCACGGTGGCCATGCAGCCAGCGTGCACGATCATGCGGGAGGCCACCACTAAGTCTGTATTGCGCGTAGATATTTGACATTCAAGATTTTGCTGGCAGAGGAGGATCGGTGAAACCTTCGGTAGGATTGATCGGTTTGGGCCTGATGGGCCGCCCTATAGCTGCGAATCTGTTAAAGAAAGGCTTCTCGCTGACGGTTTGGAACCGCACACCTGCGCGTGCACAGGAACTCGCAGCTCAGGGCGCGGCCGTGGCTGCTTCGCCTCAGGAAGCGGCCGCCGCTTCCGATGTGCTCATGATGATCGTGAGCGATCCAGCGGCGGTGGAGCAGGTCCTCTGGGGCGAAAAAGGCGCATTCCGCGGCTTGCGTAAAGGCAGTGCGCTGGTCGATAGCAGCACGGTTTCGCCTGAGCTTGCGCGCCGCACGGCAGCCGCTTGTTCGGAACGCGGCATTGAATATCTCGACGCCCCGGTGACGGGCGGGACGTGGGGCGCGGAAAAGGGCGAATTGGTCATGATGGTTGGCGGCGCTGCGGAAACTTTGAAGCGCGTCGAACCGATCTTGGGCGCCATCGCCAAGCGCTGGTTCCATCTTGGTCCTGCGGGTGCCGGTCAGACGGTAAAACTTGCCATGAATCTCCTCCTCGCCCTGGAAGTCGAGGCCTTCGCTGAAGCCTTGGCGCTCACCGAAGCGGGAGGCGTTGCCGGCGAGCGCCTGGTCGAAGTAATGCAATCCAGCATGGGGCGGGCGCCCGTACTCGACGTTAAAGCGCCGCTGCTTCTCGAGCATAAGTATCCGCCGAGTTTCCCCTTGCGGCTGATGCACAAAGACATTGCCCTTGCTTTGGATCTTGCCAAACAACTTGGCGTCCCCTTGCCGGCCGGCAGTGCGGCTCGCGAGGTCTACGCCAAGATTTTGAATTCCGCTCGCGAAGATGTGGACTACGCTGCGATCGGCCGCTATTGGGATAAAGCGGCGGGAGCGAAGTGAGCTGACTTTAAGGCTGCGCGTTCGGAGGGAAAAAGCAGAGCGGCAGGTCGCGCGATGTCTTGAAACCCGCCGGCGTCGCCAGAATCTGGGGAATCGTGTTTACCACCAGGGCCGCCGTGGCGATGTCTCCGTGTGTCCCACCCGGAATGGTCAGCACAAGGTTCGGTTCGCCGCGCAGTTCGATTTTATCGTTTGATTCCGGCGCTCCAACGTACATCATTAGCTCCATATAGATTTTTTCCTTCCCTCCGGAAATCCCGCGGGCTATCTGGTGTACTCCGGCGGCCCGGCCCGCTCCTACCTCCAGGAACTCGGTGCGAAAATCTTCCCGCGCTATCACCGGCTCGATCGTTTCCGTGATTTCGTCGATCTCGAACCCAAAACCGTCGGCCACCATCGCGATCGATTCAGGCAATCCGTGATGTTTGATGGTTCCTGCCGCAACTTGCTCTTTGAATTCCTCCGCACTCAATCCCGCTCCTACTTTCCTTTGCAACGGCAGCCGCCTTTTCGACGCATCCACGGTGCGCGTCACCCTTACAGAATCGATTCGCTGCGCCGCCGCGGCTAGGGTGAGCACCAGCTTATCCATCACAAATCCCGGATTCACTCCGGTTCCAACCAACGCCACGCCCCAGGATTTTGCCTCCCTATCCAGCTTCGCCGCCAAATCCGGATATTTGCGATAGGGATAGGCGAGTTCCTCGCACGTTGACACCACACACGATTCCGCGGACAGGGACGCGGTGAGTTGATCCATTACGGCGGGCAAACGCGAGGAAGTCGAGTGCACCACCACGTCCGCGGCTTCACCCAGGACGTCCGTGTCGGCGCTGATCTCGACCCCCCAGGGAGCGTCGCTTGCTCCCGCGACTTCACCGAGGTCGCGCCCTGTCTTCGCCGGATCGGTGTCAATTGCGCCGATCACCTCGATTGCCTGCTTTTGTCGCATCAAGCGCACCAGTGATGCGCCGATGGGTCCGACGCCATATTGGATGACGCGAATCTTCTTCCTCACATGAACTCCTGTGATGCTTCGCTCAGCCAGGTAAGCCGCTGCCAGACGAGCCAACTAAGGTAAAGGAATCGCCCCCACCATTCAACTGTTCGAACCCGGTTGCCCCGAGGCCAAGACCAGCGGGATAATCTTCTTTTGAGTGCCGTCGGTTCGCAAACAAGCTCGAAAGACTTGCGATTATCCCAAAATAAGCCGAGGTAGCCTTGCATGCGCGCGACGAAATTGAATGAGCAGGAGATTGCTTCCGAAATGAAAAAGCTCAAAGGCTGGACCCTGGAGCAAGGAAAGCTCCATCGTGTTTTCGAATTCCGCGATTTCTCTCAAGCGTTCGGGTTCATGACCCGTGTAGCGCTTGCTGCCGAGGGCATGGGCCATCATCCCGACTGGTCGAATGCCTGGAATAAAGTCACCATCGATCTGATCACGCATAGCGCGGGAGGCCTGACCCAAAACGATTTCGGCCTTGCCGGCAAGATTCAGCAAATATCCGAAAGCTAGGCGCCTCGTCGCCACGTGCCTGGCTGCCGTGAACGCAGCATCAGATAAGTTTGTATGCTGCCGCCGATTGAGTCCTGAGGTTCTTTCTATGGCCGAAGTAGCCCCGAAAACTGCCGGCATTTCCACCGCCAGCCCAGAACAGCGAGACCGCGTCCTCGATAAGTTTCGCCGCTGGGGCTACCTGGCTGCGCGGCTCGATCCGCTCGGATTTTTCCCGTCCGCCTCTCCTGCTGAACTCGAACTCGACGCCGCCACGCCTTGGTCCTTCGAGGCCAGAGCCATCTATTGCGGCACAATCGGCGCCGAATTCATGCATATCGCGGACCCGCAGCGCCGCGCATGGATCGCCGATCGCTTCGAAAATCCGCCCGGCGCAAAACCAGGCCGCGAGCGCATTCTCGCGCCCCAGTACATTCTCGAAAGATTGATTCGCGCCGAACTCTTCGAGCAGACTCTGCAGGCTCGCTTTGTCGGCACAAAGCGCTATTCGCTCGAAGGCCTTGCCGCCTTGATTCCGTTGCTGGATCAGATTGTGGAAACCGGCGCAGCTTCGGGCGCCGAGCAAATGGTCTTGGCCATGAGCCATCGCGGGCGGCTGAACGTGATGGTGCACATCGTCGGCCGGCCCCCTGCCGAGATCTTTACCGATTTTGAGGATGTGGACCCGCGCAGCGTGCTGGGCGGCGGCGACGTCAAATATCACGTCGGCGCCACTGGCGAATATCGTACGACTAGCGGGCGCCCGGTTGAAGTTCACCTCGTCTCGAATCCCAGTCACTTGGAAGCCGTCGATCCGGTCGCCATGGGCCGCACTCGTGCCAAGCAGTCCCGCATCGGCCGCGAAGGTTGGCAACACGTCCTGCCCATCACTCTGCATGGCGATGCGGCCTTCGCTGGTCAGGGAATCTGGGCGGAAACGCTCAATATGGACGATCTCTCCGCTTACACCGTCGGCGGCACGATCCACATTGTCGTGAACAATCTAGTCGGCTTCACTACGCCGCCCAGTGAACTGCACTCCTCGCGTTTCGCCTCCGATCTGGCGAAGCGGCAATCTGTCCCCATTTTTCACGTCAATGGAGAGGATCCTGGCGCCGTTGTGCGGGTCGGTGAAATTGCCGCCGGCTATCGCGCGCAATTCTCGAGCGACGTGGTCATCGATCTCATCGGATTCCGCCGGCACGGCCATAGCGAAGTGGACGATCCCACGGTCACGCAGCCGCTCCTCTACGCCAAGATCAAAGACCACCCGCCGCTGTGGCAGATATATGCCGGCCAGAATGGCTTTGACGCCCGCTCGATCGTCACCGAGGTGCGCAAAGAGTTTGACGAATCGTTCGCGGAAGCAACCAAAGCAACCGAAAAGCCGGTGCACCATCAACTCCCGTCTTATTGGGAGCCCTATGAACGCGGCTGCTATAAACCGGAGTACGAAGTTAATACTGGCGTCGAACGAGCCCGTCTCGGCGAAATCGCCGCTGCCCTTACGCGCTATCCGGAGGGATTTGCCATCCATCCCAAGGTCAAGAGGCTCCTCGAGCAGCGCTTGGAGATGGGCCGCGGTTCGCGTCCGGTGGACTACGGAATGGCCGAGGCGCTTGCATTTGGCACTCTGCTCATCGAGGGCATTCCCGTCAGACTCACGGGGCAGGACACTCGCCGCGGAACATTCAATCAGCGTCACGCCGCCCTGATCGATACTCAAAACGAAGCGGAGTACGTGCCGCTCGAGCACCTCGCCTCCAGCCAGGCGCGTTGTGAAATCTCTAATTCTCCGCTATCGGAAGCATCCGTTCTCGGTTTCGAATACGGTTACAGCCGCGATTATCCGGAAGCGCTCGTTGCCTGGGAGGCACAATTCGGAGATTTCGCCAATGGCGCGCAGGTCATCATCGACCAATTCATTTCCGCCGCCGAAGATAAATGGGACCTGCCCTCCGGAATTGTCCTGCTGCTCCCACACGGCTACGAGGGCCAGGGCCCCGAGCACTCCAGTGCGCGCCTCGAGCGTTTCCTGCAATTGGCCGCGGAAGATAATCTGCAAATCTGCCAGCCTTCTACTGCCGCGCAATATTTTCATTTGTTGCGGCGTCAGGCGCTCCGCCACTGGCGCAAGCCCCTGGTCGTGTTCACACCGAAAAGTATGCTGCGCCGTCCGGAATCCGCATCCTCGCTCGCCGATTTCGAGCAAGACCGCTTCCTGAATGTGGTTCCCGAGCGCGAAATTGAGCGCGCGCAGAGGATTTTGATCTGTACCGGAAAAATCGGCCACGAATTGCGCGTGGAACGCAATCGTCGCGGCGATTCCGAAACCGCCGTCGTCTTTCTCGATCAGCTTTATCCTTTTCCCGAAGCCGAACTCAGCGCCGAGTTGGCGCGCCATCCTCAGGCGCGCGGAGTCGTCTGGGTGCAGGAAGAGCCCGCGAATATGGGCGCGCTCTTCTACGTTTTGTCCCGCATCCGCGATCTTGCCGGCGATCTGCCCGTCCGTTCGATCAAGCGCTCGGCCAGCGCGAGCCCCGCAACCGGCTCGCCCAAAGCTCACGAGCTGGAACAAAAGACCTTGCTCACGCTAGCGTTTACCACGGCGGAAAATTAATCCAGCCCTGCTATGAATTCATTTCTCAGCTTCGCTGGACAACCGGCGGCTCTCGCTGTAGCGTATTCCACTTCCGTGTCTCGACAGGTCATCAAGCGCCGCTCGCGCGGTTTCATCTGCGTCAACGCCCATCCGGAAGGCTGCCGGTTGAATGTCGAGCGGCAAATCGCCGTAGCCGAGCAGGCGCCGCCGCGCGAACGCCCGCCCCGAAACGTGCTGGTGATCGGAGCCTCCACTGGCTATGGATTGGCCTCCCGCATCGCCGCTGGATGGGGATATGCCGCGCGAACTCTTGGCGTTTTCTTTGAGCGTCCGCCGGACGACGAAAAAACGGCCACAGCCGGCTATTACAATACCGTCGCTCTCGATGAACGCGCTAAAAGCGACGGCCTTTTGGCTGCTCACATCAACGGCGACGCTTTCTCCGATGAGTGCAAGCGCGAGGCCATCGAAATCGTGCGGCGCGATCTCTCCCCGCTCGACTTGATCGTCTATAGTCTGGCCTCTCCCAAGCGCACCCATCCGCGCACTGGAACCGTGCACAATTCCGCGCTCAAACCCATTGGCCAAGCTTATTCCAGTCGCACCATCGAGCTCGATTCCGAGAAGGTGGCCAACGTGACTCTTCCGCCGGCAAACGAAAAGG
>Ga0209648_10002243_pt1 | contig 15954 bp, 13 predicted proteins | sample GraSoi2013_115cm_FD_185830 | JGI IMG/M metagenome (GOLD analysis project Ga0209648, IMG submission 185830) | Grasslands soil microbial communities from the Angelo Coastal Reserve, California, USA - Sample 9_17_2013_115cm (SPAdes) (version 2) | ecosystem: Environmental > Terrestrial > Soil >...
CGGGGATGACCTCACGAATTGCAGCGCCCGTTCCGCGTCGCTCTCCAGCCCCAGAGCCTCTGCGACAAACCCCGGCAAATTCTTCGCCACTTGACCTTGCAACAACGAAGCGCTGGCGATCAACGTAATGTCCAGCTCGCTCGCCGCCTCCATCACTGTTCGATGACGCCCCCGCACCGACTGATTGCCCAGTGTCAGCGCTTCTGTCATCGCCAGGTTGAACGGCAGTTGCACGAATCGGAAGTGATGCCTGCCCCCGGCAATTTCCTGCGCGATCTGCGCCATGTCCCCAAGCTGCATGGCATCGCGCGCACTGGCGTCCTGCCGGAATCCATTCCATGTGGCCATCCCGTAGTACTGAATCTCCCCCGCTTCCACCGCCGACTCCAGAAATGTAAATGCCTCGCGGACGCGGTCCAGAAACTCTTCCTTCGGCACTTCCGAGAGCTGCGACTCCGGATTATGCAGGTAATAAACGTCCACGCTCTCCACCCCTAGGTTTTTCAGGCTGCGTCCGAGCTGATTTTTCAGAAATTTCGGAGTCATGCAATGACTGCCGGCCGCGATATCTTTCGCGGTGAAAACTCCAACCTGAATGTATTCGCGGAAGAAGTATTCGTTCGGGTCGCCGGGCATCGCTCCATCGGGCGTGAGGTAACCGCCCTTCGTGCACACCACGATTTCTTCGCGTTCGAAACCTTTCGCCGCCATCTGCCGGAGGGCCGCGCCGATGCTTCGCTCGCTGCGCTGGAATCGGTAGTTGATCGCAGCGTCGATCACATTGATGCCGCTTTCCACCGCCGCAACAGCCGCCGCGGCATAGCCTTCATCCGTCTTTGCGTCTGGCTGCCCGAGGTATGTACCAATTCCCAGAGAGGAGAGCGCCAGTCTTTGCGTTTCTCGAAAATGGCCCGCCGCAGCGCGGCCGGCAAACTTCTGCGCGTAGCGTGTCGTTCCTTCCTTGGTCGCAGATTTGTTCATGGGGCTCCTTCGGGCGGTTGAACCGGCCCGCGTGTCGGACTCGTTTCAGCTTCGCTCGTCTTCGGCGCAAGTAGCCGCGAGCACGCCCGAAGAATCCTACGATACGGCCAGTCCTTTTCGTGGAAGAAAATCTCGCCCTCGCGCGGATTGCTGTAATACCACCGCGCCACCAGCCATAGGTGCTCCCCAAGCTCTCCGCTGGTGGTTGGGGTCTCCGCCTCAAAATGCTCGCGAAAGATTTGCTCCGCCGACCGCGGCTGGCTGGCAATTTCCGCGAATCGCAGGAAAAACGGCTCGGCCAGCCTTCCACCGCGGACGCAATAGACGCCAATCGTTTGCTCTCCCGCGGCCCGTTGCAGAATCACCGCGTCCAGGTCCTGAATCCGCCGCGTGAGTTCCGGCCTCCCGCGCAAAACCTCATCGAGCTTTTCCACTTTCTTGTGCAAGGCCGCGGCCCGTTCGAAATCCAATTGCTCGCTGGCATTCTCGCGCTCTTGCTCGATGGTGGAACGCAGCGATCCTCCGCTGGTTTCCAGGAACTGCACCAGCCTTTGCACTTCGGCGTCGTAATCTTCCTTCGTGCAGCCCGCGAAACATGGCGCGAGGCACATTTTCATTTCGGAGTAGAGGCAGCCCGGAAACGCGGGATCGCGGCGAATCTTGATCTGGCAGCGCCGCACTTTGAATAAGTCGAGCATCCGTTCGGCGAAGGCTTGCGCGGACCGCCTCGATGCAAAAGGGCCGTAGTAGGCGCCGCCGATGGGCACGCCGGCCTCATCGACGGGAATACGCCGCGTCACATAGCAGCGTGGATAAGCGTTCCTCAAATTCACCTTGAGGACCGCTGCCGGCCGCATGCGCATCAGCTCACGATAGCGTTTGGGAAACAGTTGCTTTGCATGCTGGTAATAGGTGAGTGTTTGTTCGAACGCTGAACTCGTCAACCGGTAGCGGATGCTGCGCGCAAATTCGCTCAGATTCAGCCGCTTGCTGGCCGGATCAATCGGCCCAAGGAGCCGTTGCAGCCTTCGCTGCAGATTCTGCGTACGAATCAGGAGCGGCTCCGCCTTTTCCTCGCGGGCTTCGATCAAGCAAACCGCAGGCCCCGGTGAAAGGGCAGGGAAGAAGTCCCCTTCCGCCCGCGCAGCGTCGAATCCGAGTCCGCAGTCGAGTTCCAGCACGCAGTCAGGATACTACGGCCTCCGGTTGGGATTAACGAACGGCTTGCAGGCCGGACAGTTTGTCGACACGCGCTTGCAAGTCCTCCGGCTTGAAGATGGGCGGCGAACAGACGAGGTTGGTGCACACGAACGCGGCTGCGCGCTTCAGCTCCGGATAACGGACGTCGGGATTCGGCAGTTTCCCTTCGCGGGCGTCCCACCATTCGAGCCGCTTGTAACCAGAAGAATAGCGCAACGCCGCGCGAAACAAACTCTGTGCCTCTGCATCGTCCTTGTGGCCGACAATCGTCAAGTGCAGCGGCTCTCGCCCGATTTCCAGATCCGCGAGCAGCGCGCTCGACGCCGGCAGGCGAAAGACTATCGGAACGGCGGCCAGATAGCGCATTGCTTGCTTGCCGATTTCCTCGTAATGCGCATCCCCGGTGTAGTGGAAGAGCAGATTCGCAGCGCGAGCCGTCAGCACGTTCTCCTCGCGTTGTGGGTGAGGCTCGAAGGCGCGGTTCGCCGGTATTTTTGTGGTGAGGAAACCAGCGCCCTTGGGATCTCGGAAGCTTTCTTCCGCAAATTTCATCGCCGCTTCGGCATGGCCCAGCCACTCTCGGTCACCGGTGGCGCCGTACAGCGCCAGGAACGCGCGCTCCATGGCAATGGTGTCGCCGAGGAACGGTCCTGCCACGTCCTTCTCTCCGTGGCGGAAACCGCCCATGGCCAGCGCGCGATTTGCCAGCACCCAGCGCGCCGAACGCATCGCATCGTCCAGCGCCGTCGTGTCTCCCGTGGCGCCGTAGAGCGCGGCGAGTGCGTTGATCGCCCATCCATTCTCGCGGGCGTAGATGTGCTTGTCCACGCGCGGAATGCCAAGCTTGCGGCGATCCGTATCGCCGAGAGCGAAATACGAGGTGCTGTGCTTGCCCTCGATCACATCGGCATCCTGGCTGGTGTACAAAGCGCCCTGCGGAGAAGTTAGGAAGGTCTTGAGGAAGCGGCGAATCTCTTGCGCCGCGTGGAGATACGTCGGATCACCGAACTGCGCGTAGGCCAGCGAATAGACACGCAGATTTTCCGCCTGCATCTGCATGATTTTTTCAAAGTGCGGCGAATTCCAATCGCCCCCGGTGGAATATTGGTAGACGCCGCCCCACGCCGGATCAAGCAGATGCAATTGCTCGGTCAACGTCTGGCGCGCCATGTGTTCGGCCCGGGCATCGCGATTCAGCCGCGCCAGCACCATCGAATATTCCACCGAATCCCAGTCCAGAAACTTCTGATCCGTCCCCCAGCTTCCTTGCGCGGTGTCGTATCCCGCGAAGTAGTTCCTAGTCAGCTCGTCACGAAGAGCGGCGCTGAGCACCGCGTTCGCGGGAAGCTCGAGTTTCGCCTCCGGACGCACCGAGGATCCCGGCGTAGGATCATCCAGAATGGCCTGCAGCATCGAAAGCATTTCCTCCGGAGCAAGATATCCTTGTCGCTTTACGATTTCATGGCCGTTACTGTCGAAGACGACCGTCGCGGGCCATCCGAAATCCTCGTAACGGTTCGATAGGTCGGGCCGCGCGTCCTGATCCGCTTTCACGGTCACGTAATGCGCTTGCAGCATCTTGATCACGCCGGGATCGCTGTAGGTATTCTCGTCCATGACGTGGCACCAGTGGCACCACACGGCTTCCAGGTCCAGGAGCACGAACCGTTTTTCGCGCTTAGCTTGAGCGAAAGCCGCGTCAGACCAGGGTTGCCACGAGAGTTTTTCGGCTTTGGCTCCGGAAGATTGACCGAAGGCCGGTGTGGCCAGCAAAAAGGCAAGTATGCCGATCGAAAGAAGAGTTTTCATGGGCTTCTTTTCCTCTATACGCATTGTACGGCCAATTGGATGTGTGATTTTCAGGCCGCCTATTGAAATCCAAGCTTCCTAGGCTCTCAGAACCCAGGAGGAAATGACCAAGCGCTGAATTTCGCTGGTGCCTTCGTAGATTTCCGTGATGCGCGCGTCGCGGTAATTGCGCTCCACGGGATACTCGCGGCTGTAGCCGTTGCCGCCGTGGATTTGGATGGCTTTGTGCGTTACCCGCGTGGACATTTCACTGGCAAACAACTTGGCGATCGCCGCGTCCACGCTAAAACGAGCGCCCGTATCCTGCTTCCACGCCGCCTTGCGGATCAATAGCCGCGCCGCGTCGATCTCCGTGGACATATCCGCCAGCATGAACTGGATGGCCTGGAATTGAGAAATGGGCTGGCCGAAGGCAAGGCGCTCCTGCGAATACTTCAGCGCCGCTTCGAACGCGCCCTGCGCGATGCCCACTGCTTGCGCTCCGACGCCGATTCGCCCGCCGTCCAGCGTCGAAAGAGCGATCTTGTAGCCTTCGCCTTCGTTACCGATGCGGTTGCCGGCTGGCACCGCGCAATCGGTGAAAATCAATTCGCAGCACGCCGTGGCGTTGATTCCCAGTTTCTTTTCCTCTATGCCGATTTTGAACCCCGGTGTCCCTTTTTCCATCACGATCGCAGTGATTCCTTTTTCGCCTTTCGCCGGCTCCGTGTTCACAAAGACGATCGCCGCATCGGCCGCGCCGCCGTTCGTGATCCACGACTTCGTCCCGTTGACGATGTATTTGTCGCCCTTGCGCACGGCCCTGGTCTGGAGGGCCGCGGCGTTCGAGCCCGCTTGCGGTTCGGTGAGCGCAAAGCAGCCGATTCTCTCGCCGCGAGCGAAGGGGACGAGTAACTTCTTCTTCTGCTCCTCTGTACCAAAGCGGTGGACTGGGTCGCAATAGAGCGAATTGTGCCCGGACAAAATCACGCCCGTCGAGGCGCAGCACCGCGAAATCTCTTCGATCACAATGGTGTACGCAATGTGGTCGAAGCCCGCGCCACCCTCAGAGTCGGGAAATGTCACTCCGGTCAAACCGAGCTCCGCAGATTTCTTGAAAAGCTCGCGCGGAAAATGCCCGGTCTCATCGTGTTCTTTAGCGAGCGGCCGCACTTCCGATTCCGCGAATTCGCGCACGCTCTTTTGCAGCAGTTTTTGTTCTTCGGTTAGTTCCAGGTCCACCGTCGCTCACTCTCCTCCGGCCAAACAACTGTTCGAATTGTGCATTCTATCGCGGCACAGTGTCGCTACGCATCTGGGGAGATGTCATCCTGAGGCGAACCGATGAGGTCCGGATGACAGCGCGGGAGGTGTGCCACCTTAAGCCAGAGCTTTTCGAAGGCGCTCGTACGTGGTGTTCAAATCTTCCGGGTGCACGCGGGTCTCGCCCGTCACGGTCATGAAGTTCGAATCACCGATCCAGCGCGGCAACACGTGGAGATGCAAATGTCCAACCACGCCCGCGCCCGCGGCGCGGCCCAGATTCATTCCCAAATTCATCCCATCGGGTTTGTATTCCGCGCGCAAAGCCGTTTCCATACGCTGCGCAAGTTGCATCATCTCGCCGAGCGTTCCGGCATCGCACAAATGCAGCTCCGCGACGTGCGCATACGGCACGATCATCACGTGTCCCGAGGTATAGGGAAAGCGGTTCAAAATGACAAACGCTTTCGCCCCGCGATGGACGATTAGCGTTTCCGAATCCTGGTTCCGCGCGACGGCATCGCAAAAAATGCATTCCGGCTCCTTTCCCGCCGTCACCTGCTCCAAGTACTGGTAGCGCCAGGGAGTCCAGATATAGTCCATCGCATCGCATCCTTCTTCTCAAATGCTGCGCGCACAGCATAACGCACAACGGTCCCCGCGGTCGCGCTGGCCTGTGTTCGCTGATCAATCTGCATGGAAGAAAAAACGCCCCGACCGGGTCGGGGCGCTACGCAGATCTTAAGGAATTCCGCTTGCGTTGCTCTCTGCGAGCCTACGGGAGGCTACGGGCGCGGTGAATCGCCCCCCGCGGGCGCCGCGGAAGCTTGCGCCTCCGCGCTATTCACAAAGTCCTTCAGCTCTTTGCTGGGCTTGAAGAAAGGAATTCTCTTGGCCGGCACGTCCACCTTCGCTCCGGTTTTCGGATTGCGGCCCACTCGTCCGCGGCGCTCCCGCGTTCGAAAGCTGCCAAATCCGCGGATCTCGATCTTCTGGCCCTTCTGCAAGGATTCGATGATGCTATCGAAAATCGTTTCGACGATGGTCTCCGACTCCTTGCGGGGAAGCTCCGTGATGCGCAGAACCTCCTCGATGAGGTCGGCCTTCGTGAGTGTGGATTGCTTGTTCATCGTCGCTATGCCTCGTCGCGCAACTCTAGATTAAAGACCGCTCTGGTTCGTCCACCGTCTTACGGTCGCCAGGAGCACCGGCTGTCCCAGGGTCACACGAACCACCCGCCGCCTAACGCTTGCCCTAAACAGTGGAACCAAATGGCTTACGGGGGCTGGCCCTTCGCCGGAGTGCCCCCTTCCTATCATTAAAATGACCCGCAGGTAAATGAAATTATGACGGCCGGCCCCCCGCTGAGGCGGTCCTTCATCAGCTAGCGCGCCGACAGCTTGGACTTCAGCGCCTCACCGATCGTCGCCGTCGACGAGGACTTCGACGTCGAGCGATACTGTTCAATCTCCTTGCGCTCGATCTGCTTTACCGCCGCGCGGTAGCTCAGACCGATGCGCCGCGTCTCCGGGCTGATCTTGACAATCTTGAAATCGTATTCCTTGCCCGGCTCGAGCGGCCCGGCGCTCTTCAGCGGCCCGGTCGTCGGACGGAAACTCGAGGGTCCGTCGTCGCGGCGCTTGCGCTCCTCAATCTCCGTGTTGTGGCAAAGCGCTTCGATGTTCTCGCCCAATTCAACGAACGCGCCGAACGTCGCGATGCGCGAAACTTTGCCTTTCACGATTTGCCCGACCTTGTGTTGCTTGAACCAGTCGCCCCAGATGTCGTTGACCTGCTTGATGCCCAGCGACACTCGGCGGTTTTCCGGGTCGATCTTCAGCACCTTGGCGGTAACGTCTTCGCCCTTCTTGAACACCTCGTGGGGGTTCTTGATGCGCTCTGTCCAGCTCACATCGCTGACGTGTACGAGTCCGTCGAATCCGTCCTCGATCTCGATGAACGCGCCGAACTCCGCGATGTTCCGCACCTTGCCCGTGACCACCATCCCCACCGGATATTTTTCCGCAATCAGCAGCCAGGGATCCGGCTGGGCCTGCTTGATTCCCAGCGAGACGCGCCGGTCGCTCGGCTTGATGTCCAGCACCACTACATCCACTTCTTCGCCAACTTTAACGACCTTCGATGGATGCTGGATCTTCTTGTTCCAGCTCAGCTCGGACACGTGCACCAGTCCTTCGATCCCCTGTTCGAGTTCCACGAACACCCCGTAGTCGACGATGCCGACGACCTTGCCTCTTACCTTGCCGCCGGCCGGGTACTTCTCCGCCGCTCCTACCCACGGATCGGCCATCAGTTGCTTCATCCCCAGCGAAACGCGCTGCTTTTCCTTGTCGAACTTCAGGATGATGACGTCGACTTCCTGCTCCGGCTTCACCACGTCGGAAGGATGCTTCACGCGGCCCCAGCTCAGGTCCGTCAAGTGCAGCAGGCCGTCGATTCCGCCGAGGTCCACGAACGCTCCGTACTCCGTCACGTTTTTCACGTGCCCGTGCACCACCTGGCCTTCGCTCAGCGTTTCCATCAACGCGGCACGCTTGGCATGCAGCTCTTCCTCCAGCAGCGCGCGCCGGCTCACTACCACGTTCCCGCGGCGGCGGTTCAGCTTCGTGATACGCACCTGGATTTCTGTACCCGTCAGGCTGTCCAGGTTCTGCACCGGCCGCAGGTCGTACTGCGAACCCGGCAGAAATGCGCGCACGCCGATATCCACCACGATGCCGCCCTTGATGCGGTCCACGATCTTGCCGGTAATGGTTTCTTTCGCCTTGAACGCCCCTTCGATCTTCTCCCACGTCTTGCGCCGTAGCACCTTCAGGTACGACAGGATCGTGAAGCCGTCCTTGTGCTGCCCGGTGCGCTGCACCTCGATCGTGCTGTTCGGCTCGGGCCGCGGTATCTCTGCGTCCATGAATTCCGCAGCCGGAATCAGGCCTTCCGTCTTTCCGCCCAGGTCCACCACCACGCCATGTTCCGTGTACGCGACGACCTTGACCTCAATCACCTCGTGCGACGCAGCCGCTTCCTGCTTCTCGTCGTACTCCTCCAGCAGCTTGCTCATCTCTTCCGAGCCGGCTGCCTCCTCGGCCGCCGCCGCGGCCTCAGGATCCGCCGCGTGTGTTTCCGCAGCGGGCTGCGCCTTATCCGATGTCGCCACTGCATGTGTCTCTTGCCCCGCGCTGGCTGGCTCGGCGGCCGCTGATGCAGCGGCAGGAGCAGCTTGCTCTGTCGCGCTTTCTACCGTTGGATTGGTTTCTGGATGCGCGCTGTTCGGGGCGGTTTCGGATTCGGGTGCAGGCGCGGCCGCAGCCGCATTGGACTGGTTATCCTGGTCGGAAAACATGGTTGTTGGCCTCCGGAAAATTACTTCGCTTGGGTAGCCGCTATGCGGCCCCGTGTTCAGTCGAAAATATTCCTTGCTGCTTCCCAATCGGGGTTAATGCAAGGAAGGCGACCGCCCTGTGCTTGACCAGCAAAATAACCGCTTTGCGGTCACTTCACTGGGTCAGCCTACGTGCGGTCGCTTAGGGACAAAGATGCTGCGGTCCTCGAAATCGCTGCAACCTTGCAAGAATACTCGCCGCCTCAACCCTGTGTCAATGAATCCCCAAGACAGGCTTTAGGCGCGCCCGGCATGTGTCTTTTCGCGCCGAAAATCCGGAGCACTTACTTCTACCGTGCGGCACATCTCATACAATCTCGAACGCATTCGACTGCCAATTCGTTGCTCCAGCGCATCCTCGCGCGTCGGTGCAATCAATTTACCGTTCGGAAGCCGCGTCGCTTCGCCTTCCGACACAGGGCTATCGAGATAATTCGTCGTGATAATGGTCGTGCGATTCTCGTTGTAGCGCGCGTTCAACACAATCCCAACGATATCGCGCACCCAGTCCGACGGTTTGCTCGCCCCAAGATCATCCAGCACCAGAATCTCCACCGTGCGAATCGGCTCGAGAATTTTCATTTCCGTCGATTCGCTCGCAGGGTTGTAACTCGCCTGAATCTCCTTCAGCAGTTCGCGGTAATCGCAGAACAATCCCGCATGCCCGCGGTGAATCAGTTCTTTCAACGCTGCAACCGCGAGGTGCGTTTTCCCCACGCCCGAAGGCCCCATGAACAGCAATCCCTTTTCGGACGAACCGGGATACTCGCGCACAAATCCTTGCGTGAACAGCTTCGCCTGTCTCAATGATTGCGCGTGCTGGGCTGTCCAGGTCTTCCCATCGGTTAGGTCGGTGACGTAACTTTCAAAATCGCAGTGCTCATAGCGTTTCGGAATCCGCGCGCGCTCCATCACCCGCGACGCGCGATCCTCCATCCCGCAATCGCACGCCACCGCCACGCGGCCCTCGGCCCCATCCGCGCGCGGCACCAGCTTCCATCCCGTTCCCCTGCAAAGCGTACAATTTTCCAGCGCCATAATAGTTTTGTCTGTGTAGGCCCCGGCTTTAGCCCAGCATTCTTTTTCCGATTCTTTGTAGTGGCCGGTCTTTCGCGTATTTGGCGTCCCGGCCTTGCCGGGAAGACCGGTTCTTTTCCCCACGCCAGACAGCATACGGTCGCCAACATCTCACGGCAAGCTCTCTGCTCTGGGAAAACTGTGGAAGGAACTACTCAATCTTTCTGCCGATACCTGATTATTGATTTCGCATCACTGACAGCTACCGCACAAGCCGCGGCGTCGCCCGCACAATCGCATGCAGCGGCGTTTTCTCCCGCATGTGCGACGCCGCTACCCGCGACAATTCCTGTTGCACCACTTGCGCGAACTCCCCCATCTGGCGCTCCATCTCAATCATCTTCTCGCGCATGTTCAAAATAATTTCGATGCCCGCCAGGTTCACGCCCATATCCCGCGCCAGCGTCAAGATCACGTCCAGCCGTTCCAAATCCGAGTCCGTGTACAGCCGCGTGTTCCCCTGTGAACGCGAGGGCTTCAGCAGCCCCACGCGCTCATACAGCCGCAGCGTCTGCGGGTGCAGCTTGTACAGCTCCGCCACGGCGCTGATCATGTAGCCTGCCTTGGCCCGTTTTTTTGCTCGCTGTGGCATTCCTGATAGGACAGGCATTTTTTCCTGTCTCTTCTCCCGTTTTCAGTCCTCAGTGTTCAGTCACCACCAAAAAAAAAGAAAAACTCTACGAAATCAAATTCCCAATTTCAAATTTCCATTTTCCATTTTCTGCTCAAACCCCCGCCTTGCTGAACAAATCCTTCCGCGGATCTCCCGGTGCCACGCTTTCCAGCTCCTTCATCAAATTTCTCACGCGCTCATCCGTCGGCGGCGGCACAACCACTTGAATCTCCACGTACTGGTCGCCTCGCGCGCCATTCCTTGCGCTCGGCACGCCCTTTTCCTTCAGCCGCAGCGTCTTCCCGCTGTTCGTTCCCGGCGGAATCCGTACGAGCGACCGCCCGTCCATCGTCGGCACTTCGATTTTCGCGCCCAGCGTCGCCTCGCTCACCGTGATCGGAATCTTGGTGTGCAAATCGTCGCCGCGCCGCTCGAAAAACTCATGCGGCCGCACCACCACCCGCAAATACAAATCCCCTGCCGGCGCACCCATCGTCCCGGAATTGCCTTTGCCTGGGACCCGTACCCGTCCGCCATTCGAAACGCCGGCCGGGATGCGCACCTCAATCGACTCCGTCCGCCGTACCCGCCCTTCACCGCCGCACGTCTTGCACGCGGTGCGCAGCTTGCCCGTCCCGCCACACCGCGTGCACGGCACGTTGAATTTCATCTTGCCCGCGGCCTGCCGGATCGTGCCCGTTCCTCCGCAGGCCATGCACGTCTGCGCTGACCCTAGTGCGCCGGTGCCACGGCACGTCTCACAACTATCCAGGCGCGTAATCGAAAGTTTTTTCACCGCCCCGCGCACCGCATCCCAAAAATCGATCTCGATCTGGTACTCCAAGTCGCCGCCGGGCTCGTGTTCCGGTTCCATCCCCGCGCTTCCGCGTCCGCCGCTGAAAAATTGGCTGAAGAGATCGCGGAAGCTCGCTCCGCCGCCCGCCGCCCCGGAGCCTCCGCCAAAATCGAATCCTTCAAAATCGAAGTTGACGTCCCGCTCCCCGCCGTGGCCGCCTGCTCCACCCGGCCCCCCCGGTGGAAGGTTATCGCTGTAGAAGCCGTACTGGTCGTACATCTGCCGCTTCTTGGAATCGGAGAGGACGTCGTAGGCTTCCTGTAGTTGCTTGAATTTTTCTTCCGCGGACTTGTCGCCCGGATTCAAATCGGGATGATATTTCCGCGCCAGCTTGCGAAAGGCTCCGCGGATATCTTTGGCGCTCGCCTTCCGCGGCACTCCCAGCAGTTCGTAATAATCCTGTTTCGTCGTCGTTGGCATCTTTGCCCTGCGCAAACACTTGCAGGGGCGCCCACCCCAGCGGCCTGCGCCCCTGCCACCACTACTTCAAGTTAATTCGGCCGCTTGCTCTCGTCCACGTCCACGTACTCGGCGTCGATCACATCGCCAGGCTTCTTCTCCTGCGCCCCGCCCGCATCGGCGGAAGAACCCCCGCCCGCTCCAGCGCCCGCCGCCGCGCCCGCCTGCCCTGCCGCTTGCGTCGTCTTGTACAGCTCCTCGGCGATTTTGTGCAGCGAACGCTCCACGTTCTCCTTGGCGGCCCGCAGCCGCGGCACGCCGCCTTCATTGACGGCCTTCTTCGCGTCTTCGATAGCCTCCTCGGCCTTCTTCACGTCCGCTTCCGCGATCTTCTCGCGGTTCTCGCGAAGCATCTTCTCGGCCTGGTACACGATGCCGTCCAGGCTGTTGCGCGCTTCGACTTCCTCCATGCGGCGCCGGTCGTCTTCCGAGTGCGATTCCGCCTCCTGGCGCATCTTCTCGGCTTCTTCTTTTGAGAGGCCGCTCGACGCCGTAATCGTGATTTTCTGCTCCTTATTCGTGGCTTTGTCCTTCGCGCTCACGTTCAAGATGCCGTTCGCGTCGATATCAAATGTGACCTCGATTTGCGGCATGCCCCGGGGCGCCGGTGGAATTCCGTCCAGCTTGAATTTGCCCAGCGAACGGTTATCGTTAGCGAACTTGCGTTCGCCCTGTAACACGTGGATTTCCACGCCCGGCTGATTGTCCGAAGCCGTCGAATACGTTTCCACCTTGCGTGTTGGAATCGTCGTGTTCCGCGGGATCTGCACGTTCATCACCCCGCCAAGCGTCTCCACGCCCAGCGAAAGTGGCGTGACGTCCAGCAAGAGGATGTCCTTTACTTCGCCTGCCAGCACCGCGCCCTGTATCGCCGCGCCCACGGCCACCACTTCGTCCGGGTTGACTCCCTTGTGCGGTTCTTTCCCGCCAAAGAAGTTGCGCACGAGCGACTGCACCTTCGGGATGCGTGTCGAGCCGCCCACTAGAACCACTTCCTGGATGTCGTTCGGCGACATCTTCGCGTCTTCCAGCGCCTGCTTCACCGGCTTCATCGAGCGGTCCAGCAAATCGTTCATCATCTGCTCGAGCCGCGTGCGCGTGAGCTTCTCCTCCATGTGAATCGGCCCGTTGGCGCCCGCGGTGATGAACGGCAGGTTGATCTCTGTCTCCATCATCTGCGAAAGCTCGATCTTGGCCTTTTCCGCCGCGTCTTTCAGTCGCTGCAGGGCCATCTTGTCCTTGCTCAGGTCGATATTGTTCTTTTTCTTGAACTCATCGATCAGCCAGTCCACGATTCGCTGGTCGACGTCGTCGCCGCCCAAGTGCGTGTCGCCATTGGTCGACTTCACTTCCACCACGCCCGCGCCCACTTCCAGCACGGAAATGTCAAACGTGCCGCCGCCCAGGTCATACACCGCGATCGTCTCGTCGGTCTTCTTGTCCAATCCGTACGCCAACGCCGCCGCGGTCGGCTCGTTGATGATGCGCACCACTTCCAGGCCTGCAATTTCTCCGGCCTGCTTTGTTGCTTGTCTTTGTGCGTCATTGAAATATGCCGGCACCGTGATCACCGCCTTGGCCACCTTCTCACCGAGAAAATCTTCCGCCGCGGCCTTCAGCTTGCCGAGGATCATCGCGGAAATTTCCGGCGGGCTGTAAGCCTTGCCCGAAATCTCCACGCGCGCGTCTTGATGCGGTCCCGCAACCACTTTGTAGGGCACGCGCCTTGTTTCTTCACCAACTTCATCGTGTCGCCGGCCCATGAACCGCTTGATCGAATACACCGTGTTCTCGGGATTCGTCACTGCTTGTCGCTTCGCCACCTGGCCGACCAGGCGCTCACCAGTCTTCGTAATGGCCACGACGGATGGCGTTGTGCGCGCCCCCTCCTGGTTGGGGATCACCACTGGCTCGCCCCCCTGCATCACGGCCACCACCGAGTTCGTTGTTCCCAGGTCAATTCCAATAATCTTGCTCATTGCTGCCGTTCCTCCTAATACTTTTCGCTAATTGTGCTCGCCCATGTCTCTATGAGATCGAGGCCGATTCACAGCTCAGTTCTTGCGTCCCAAGCCCAGCTGGTAGCGCAGTATACATGTTGAGTGCATGTTTGTCAAGTTGCTTGATAGCACCGGTAAGTTACTCATTTTCTTTGTCTTGCAACCTCTTGGCAGCTCTGCGCGTTCGTTGCCGAAATCGCGGTTGACTTTTGATAATTCCTCGTGTACCATACTCTTGAGATACTGGGGGTGGGCCATCCAGAGACGTTTTCCTTAACCCGTTTCGTCCGCGTTCGCTGCGGTCTGCTCTTGCGTCTCCTATATCCTGCAACTCCTTTATAATCAACACTTGCAAGGAAGTGGCCGCAGGAGACGAAAAACGCACCTGTAACTCGTTTAGATGCAACACTTGTGAGACAGCCTGCAAGTATTGATTCTAAACCGCTTACTGAAAGACTAAGTCCTTTAGATGCAACACTTACAAAAACACGGAGGGGTGGGCTGGTTATTGTTAACTAGAATTCTCCCACACAATACTTCAGGTCATGTTCGCAATCAACTTCGAAGAGCCTCAATTTCGGTAACTTTCTTGCTGCACAGATGAACTTCGAGACACTACAACTCTCTCATTCGCGCGGTTTCGCGGTAGAATTCTGGTTCGTCCCCCACAGGGGCGAATTGCTTGAACCATCTCGGAGGATCGCGTGAACCGTCGGCGCATTCTGGCAGGGATTATCAGCGCGGGCTTGCTGGGCTTAGGGGCCCTGTTCCTACCTTCATTCCACAAAACTCCCGAACCCGCTTCACCATCGCTGCAACCGTTGGCGCCGTCGCCGTCGGAGACGGTCAACTCACGCGCAGAATCTGAGCCCCCTGTTATTCCCGCGCCCGTGGTTGTGGCAAAAGCTGCCTCGCGTCCGCCCGCGCCGCAGTCGCCGGCTGGTCTCCCCGACATAGATCCGCACAAAGCATTCGGCTCGAAGAATGCGCCTGTCATCATGGAAGTCTTCAGCGACTACCAATGCCCGGCTTGCAAGACTCTCTTCACCACCACCAATCGCCGGCTGATGGACGATTACGTCACCAGCGGCAAGGTCTACCTGATCCACCGCGATTTCCCGCTCCCCATGCACGCGCACTCGCGAGTAGCCGCTCGCTACGCACGTGCCGCCGCCCAGCTTGGCAAAGTCGAGCCCGTGGAACAAGCGCTCTTCCAGAATCAGGAAAAGTGGGAACAGAGCGGCGATGTGGACGGCACTGTCGCTGCCGTTCTCTCCGCCGCGGAAATGAACAGGGTTCGCGCTCTCGTCAAGGGCGGCACCCTCGACGCCTCCATCGACAAGGATTACGCGCTGGGCCAGACCTATCGCGTCAACCAGACCCCCACCACCGTCTTTCATTCAAAAGGCCAGACTTACCCTTACCCGGGCGTCATGACTTACGACATTCTCAAACAATTTCTCGATCAACTGCTCAGTCAGAAATAGCGGGGCTTCGCCAAGAACCAAAACCATGATGCAATCGAGCCCACTGAACGCCCGCCGCGCAATCATCTGGATCGGCCGTCTCGTCCTCGCCGGCATCTTCATCTATGCCGGTTACGCCAAATTGACCATGGGGATGCATCCCCGCCCGCCGATGGGAGTCGCCCTTTCGTTTTTTGCGCTGCAAGTTGATTCTTATCAAATTCTCCCAACTTTGGGCGTGAATTTTGTTGCGCACACATTGCCGTTCGCGGAAATCATTCTCGGCTTGCTGCTGCTCCTCGGTGTTGGCCTGCGCATCTGGGCCACTCTCGTCACCGTGATCATGCTCGGATTCTTCGCCGCCGTCGTGCGTTCTTACGCTCTGGGCCTGCAAATTAACTGCGGCTGCTTTGCCACTCCCGAGCCCCTCACGATCAATACGGTTTTCCGCGACGGCGCTCTCGTCGCCCTCGCCCTCCTCATGACCATCTTCGCCTTTCTCGAAGCCCGCAAGCCCCACCCCTGGTCCGCCCCTGAGAAAGTGTCCACCTAGAGTCGTTATGCAGAACGTCAACCGCACCGCCACTTCCCGCTTTTTCAACTTTCAACTTTGGACCCTCTTCGCCCATGAAGACTCTCGCTGAGTATCTCGATCTCGCCGCTGTCGCCCACGGCCACCTCTGCGCCGGGCAGGTCCTCGGCGTGCGCCTGGCCATGCTCGGCCTCCGCGAGCTCGGCATCGACGATCCCGTCGCCGAGCGCAAGCGCCTTGTCACGTACGTTGAAATCGACCGGTGCGTGACCGACGCCGTCGCACTCGTCGCCAACTGCCGCCTCGGCAAGCGCGCGCT
>Ga0209648_10002245_pt1 | contig 15953 bp, 19 predicted proteins | sample GraSoi2013_115cm_FD_185830 | JGI IMG/M metagenome (GOLD analysis project Ga0209648, IMG submission 185830) | Grasslands soil microbial communities from the Angelo Coastal Reserve, California, USA - Sample 9_17_2013_115cm (SPAdes) (version 2) | ecosystem: Environmental > Terrestrial > Soil >...
CTTTGACCAGCGCGGCGAGAGGGAACAGCTGCCGGAGGAGTTGCTCCAGGTGGCGCGGCGCTACGCCGGACTTCCCGTGCCGCAGCCCACCTCTGGGGAGACCAGCGAGCTGATCGCTCGCCTCCAGCGTGCAGCTCAGCAGAACCTGGCGCTCTCACCTGTGCCAGCCCCGCGGCGCCCACAGCGCGTCAGGCACCTGCTGGAAGCGCTCGCTGCTTGCCTGCTGGTCGGTGCGCTCATCGGGAGCTTCGTCCTAATCTTTGCCGTGCGCGGACCCCATCATCCCGCGCAGCAGGTCTCAAGCAAAGCGCAGGACATCCTGGTCAGCCTCTCGGATGACACGAAACCTTTCCCGGGCCCACCCACCATCGTGGCGAATCGTGCCAGCGATGGCAAGCACCTCTGGAGCTACGTGATCAGTCAGCGGCTGGTATTCGCTGTGTTCCCAGCGATCACCGTGCAGGACCAGGTGGTCTACGTCAAAGGGGAGCAACAGGTATACGCGCTGCGAGCCTCCGATGGCAAGCTGCTCTGGCATAGCAACCTGCCCTGGCCATCCTCGCCAGGAAACCCTCCTTTTTTCGGTCACGATTCCGGCGCCCTGGTGGCCGATCACGGCCTGCTCTTTACCCAGCTGCTGGATGACACCTCGGAAACGGTCATCCTCTTTGCTCTGCGCGCCAGCGATGGGCATGTGCTCTGGCAGCATCAAACAGGCGTCGTCGAGGAACATTTCACAGTCGCTGCCGGGAATATCTACGCGTCTGTACCCTTCCCCGGCAACATCTACCAGCTGCTTGCTCTCCAGGAAACCACCGGCCATGTACTCTGGAGCTACACTGGATCTATCTCCTCCATAGCGCAGCAGGGTGGACGGGTGTATGCCGTTTCCATTGTCTGGCACCTTCTTCCAGAAGAGGGCCAGCCGCAGCATATGCAACCGGAGGGCACCCTGTTGGCCCTGTCAGCGCAGAGTGGCAAGCTGCTCTGGTCTAGCAAGATTGCCGTCACCTCCGGCGCAAGCGAGAAGGGGGGGCAGCTGATCCCTGAGCAAGACCGCCTGCTCTTCTTCAATGGCAGCCAGCTCTGCGCTTACCGGATCAGTGATGGACGGCAACTCTGGTGTGCAGCTGCCGGCAGCATGTTTGCACTGGCGAACCATACCATCTACGCGCTGGGAGGCTCGCAGAACGATCAGTTGGAGGCACTGGACAGCACTACGGGCGCGGTGCTCTGGTCCAAAACCGTGCCGGTCTCTCTGTACACGCAACTCAGCATCATCGCGATCATGCAGAACTCCATCTACCTCCTCGCGGCTCCAGAAGGGGGAACTGCGAGCCTCTACGCCCTGAGCCTCACAGATGGACATCAACTCTGGTCCTATACCTACCCTTTTGCGACCCAGGCAACGGCTGCGGGAAGCTAGCAGACTGCGGCTCTGCCCGCTTTTAAGGAAGAAGGAGAAAGATGCTGATGAAGTGGACTTTGCCAACAAAGAGAGAAGGACTCTCCCCGAACCTCTCCTTGTTCTGCCTGTTTGGCCTGACGATGGTCTTGAGTACCTGCGGCACAGCATCGACTAGAACTGCTGTCTCTGCCCTGCCAACTCCTCGGCCAGACCCTTCGCCCTCGGTTCATGCGACCTGCCGGACCGAGCAACTGAGGCTAGCTCTTGATCAGGACGTCTCCGAGCTTGGCAATGCCGGTCTTCAGCTCACCTTCGAAAATGCTTCAAGAGAGAGCTGTACGCTTGCTGGCTATCCGGCGCTCCAATTGTTGGATACACACCACAAGCAGCTCCCCATGAAGATTGCACGGTCCACCTATGAGTACCTGTACCACATGCATGATCCCCAGGTCATTGCGCTGCAGCCGGGGAAGAAAGCCTATGTTGTCCTTTCCTGGGGCAACCAAGGGTGCAGCAATGAGACCTATCACGTGTCTTTTCTGCAGCTCACCCCGCCGGACAATCAGACTCCTCTGCTTCTGGCAAACGAGTTTTGTGCCTTTGGCAACCAGGTAGCTCTTTCTCCCCTGGGAGCAGATCAGATTCTTGGCGTGTTTATCCAAAATGGCTAAACGCTCCCTCTCGTTCTGCAGAGCCCACGCAACACCATCTGGGCTCTGCCTTTGTGACACGGAGGAACAGACCCATGCATCCCACCTTTCCTCGTGATACGCACAGTATTGCTCACGTTTCTTTGGTTTGTTTCCCCATTCTTGCCTGTCTGCTTGTTCCGTCCAGTTGTGGACCATCTGCTGCTGGAACAGCAAGCCTCGGCACGACTGGCACGCCGGCGTCTGCTCTCAGAGGAAGTCCCGTGACAGCACCCGCTAGCACCGAGGTGCTCTTCCAGCAGATCCACATGGTGACTGCCAGCACGGGCTGGGCTCTGGCTGATGAGGCATCCCACGGCCGCATCTTGCGCACGACGGGAGGCGTCACCCACTAGCAAGATGTCACTGCTCTGTCAAGCTCAGCTTGTCACAGGATAGAGCCGCTTGAGTTTGATGCGTGCATCCGCCGTGCGAAATTGCCAGTTGACGATACCAATGCGCTGATTGCGTTGCTCCTGCCAATTCTGAACCTGTTGACAGAGACCCTCGATAGTGGCAATGTTGTGCGCCAATCCTTGCCGTGCCAACACGGAGAGTTCGATCTCAGCGATGTTAAGCCATGAAGCGTGTTTAGGCGTGTAATGAATCTCTAAACGATCTGCCAGAGCTTTTGCCTGTGCAGGCGGAAAGATTTCGTAGAACGAGGCGGGCGTGTGGGTATTCAAGTTATCCATCACGACGACCACTTTTGAGGCCGTTGGATACTGTTCGTCGAGGACCTCCTGCATGAACAGCGCCCAATCCTTCTTGGTCCGCTGTTCCGTTACTTTCAGCACTCGTTTGCCTGCGAGCGGTTCATAGACAATGAAGAGGTTGGCACGGCCTTCTTTCTCATAACTGTAATCTTCGCGGGCGACCTGGCCGGGTTTGGCTGGCTCAGGCGGATACTTGTCCTTGACGAGATTCTTGCCCATCTCATCCATGCAGATCCTGGGAACGGCTGGATCATAGGGCTGGCAGTACACGTCGAGGACATCTTCCATGTGATACACAAAGTCGCCATCGGCTTCTTTTGGGAAGCACCAGGATTTTTTGAGCCAGGGCTTCAGCTCGTTTTTTTGAGCGTGGTTCGCACCGTCTCTGGGCTAATGTGCTCCATATACTCCAGTTGCACCATGCGATCTGCCAGCAGTCGTATCGTCCAGCGTTGCCTCCCATCGGGAGCCTTGCTACACGCCAGATGAATCAGGTGGGCCTCTCCTTTGCCATCCAGACAGCGCCGTTCAGGACGTTCGCGCGGGAAGCTTCCCACGAGAGCCATCTCCAGGTTCCCCTGGACAAACCGCTGCTTGATGCGAATGACTGTGCGGCGACTGATGGAAAGCGCCTCGGCAATCTGTCCATCGGTAGCCTCTGGTGCTCCTTGATACTGATCGCTCATCAGCAGGACTCGCGCCACCAGGTAGTGCTTGGCTGGCGTCTTACTAGTATGCACCATCGTCTCCAGCCATCGGCGTTGCTCCTGGTTCAGTCTCACCGGATAAGTGTAGTGATACATGCTCAATGCTTGCACTCCTTTGATGCGGTTCTGTTCTCATCTCATGTCGGTAGTGGTAAAAAAGAGAATGCTATCTCGTTCGAGAAGCGTAGCAAGATGGTGAGAAGTGGAGGGTGCCCAAAACGATGAACGTCCTCCACCGGTGGTGCAGTGGTTTACAGGGACGAACGAGCCGAGCCCCGGTTGTGGACGTAGCTGTACTAGTTGAGTGCTGGGACTCCTCGCAATTTGTCCGGGTTCGCGATCAGATCAATCTCCCAGATCTTTCCATCGAGCATCTCCAGTGTCAGAAGAACAGCAGGCACACCATTGCGATACAAGATCATTCCAGGCTGCCCATTGATGAGGGCGACGCGGAAACGGGAGTCCTCCGGAGCTTTTCGCACCAGGCCCAGGAGATAGCGCGCCACTGTATGCGCGCCCGAGATCGGATGGCGAGCCGCAGGAGCCTTCCCACCGCTATCAGCATAGCTCACGATATCGTTGGCAAGCAGGCCCAGAAGACCATCCATATCGCCATCCAGACAAGCGCGGAGAAACTGGTGCAGGATGGCCTCCTGCTGCTCCTTGGAAGCAGGATACAGAGCGTGACGCGCTCCCAGGTGCTGACGCGCTCGGCGCACGATCTGACGACAATTGTCCTGGCTCTTCTGCACCATCGTCGCGATGGCTCCATAGTCATAGTCAAAGACCTGGCGCAGCAGGAAGACGGCACGCTCCAGGGGAGACAACTGCTCCAACAGATGCAACAAAGCCACGGAGAGCGCCTCCGAGAGTTCTGCCATCCCAGTCACACTGGTCTCATCGGTGCTGATCAGAGGCTCGGGGAGCCAGACTCCGACATACTGTTCTCGCCGCACCCGTGCTGAGCGCAGGCAGTCAATCGACAGACGCGTCACAATCGTACTGAGGTAGGATTTGGGAGAGTGCACGGCCTCGGTCTCACCGTTGTTGCTGGCTTGATACCAGCGCACAAAGGCCTCCTGCACGCAATCCTCGGCATCCATCACGCTCCCCAGCATGTTATACGCAATGGAAAAGAGTAACGGTTTATACGCTTGAAAAATGTCTTTCTGCTGCATGGTCTTGTTCCTTTGAGATCTTCCACCTGGTCTCCACACGACAGGCCCCTTAGACTTCGAGGCTCTCGTCGCCATGATTGTGCATCGCGCTCGGCATCGCGTGGGAAGTTGAAGCTGTCAATGGGGTGTCGTCCCAGCTCAGATGAGCGAAGAGCACGTTCAACCACCCGGAACGAACACGAAGTAGCCCACAGCGATAAACAGGGCCAGAAGCAGCAGGACGACGGGAACTCCCACGGCTTTTGCCTCGTGCAGGCGCACATGCGTGAGAATAGCTCCAATCATAGTGAGAACCAGGCCAACCGCTGCGACCGGGGTGAGCCAGGGCAGGTAGCCAGTGGCTTTCGGGACAATGAGTCCGAGCGCCCCGAAGATCTCCAGGCTGCCGATCAGGCGGATGACGAGAGGAGCGACGTGCTTGGTCCAGTTCCACCTTGCACGTAGCTTTGCGACTGGCTGGGAGACTTTCCCAAAGCCGGACAGTGCGAAGCCCAGGGCCAGCAAGATTTGGACGATCCAAAGCGCAAGAGTCATGGCTTCTTCTCCTTCTGATGAGAAAACTGTTGGGATGTACCATTCACCCGGCTGGAGAGCCGCGACCTCACGCACCGCTTTCCTGTGGAAAAAGGGAAGCCAGGCTCACCGTCTTGCTTTCGGCGAAGACGTGGAATTGCGCGGCTCCGATGCTGCCGTCCCCGCAGCGGGGGCGCCGAGAACATCGACTCCTAAGAGTGTAACACGCAGAGGAGGGGGAGCCGGTTCTGCGTCACGTGAAATTCACAATCCACAACTCTATGTGCCCCACACCCTCCGCTTCACTGGGATTCAGGGTACGAGTACGATCTTGCCAAGGGTGTGGCGCTTCTCCACCTCGCGATAGGCTGCGCGCACTTCGGCGAGGGGGTAGACATGGGCAATGGGGATTTCGAGATCCCCCCGGTCGATAAGTCTGGCAAGCTCGGCGAGCACTGCGGCGCTCGTGCCCTGAGCATTCCCAGCCGACTTGACGCCGTACTTTTCGACCGCCGCGAAGTTGAAGATGGTGTTGATGCGTTCTGGCTGCACACCGAGAGTGAGCGCGCGTTCCACATAGTCGGCCCCGAATGTGTCGATGAAAGCATTCAGACGCCCACCAGAAACTTCTCGTATGCGCTCTGAGACTCCTTCGCCATAGGCCAGTGGGATCACACCGTGGTCGGAGAGCCACTGGTGATGGGCGGCACTCGCCAGGCCCAGCACCTTTGCCCCTTTATGGCGCGCCAACTGAACGGCAATCGAGCCTACTCCACCGGCGGCACCGGAGACGGCGACGGTATCCCTCTCCCTGAGCGAGACAGCGCGAACCGCTGCATAAGCCGTCGTTCCTGCCACAAACAAGGAGCCAGCGGCTTCCCAGGAGACGTTGGGAGGGCGATAGATGAGATGAGCCGCTTCGACGACGACGAACTCGGCCTGACTGACCCGGTTATTCGTGAAGCCGATGACCTCCTCGCCGACGACGAAGCTTTCCACACCAGCGCCAATCTCGGCGACGACGCCAGCGAGATCGCTACCCTGCCCAGAAGGGAACGTCGCAGGCCAGCGCTGGGCCATGGCCCCCTGGCGAATGGCTGCTTCCCCTGGATTAACGCCGGCCGCCTTGACCCTGACCAAAACCTGCCCCGGACCCGGCACTGGGCGCTCGACCTGTACCACCTGCAACACATCGATCCCCCCATATCGATCAAACCTGACTGCATGAGGCATCGTCTACCTCCTTTGTCCATGCATGGAACACAACGTTTCTCATCGTTCTCTCCCTCTCAAAATGTTCTGCTTTTATTAGCTGCATGTACTCCACCTCAGATGAGTCGATCTGCGCCAAGCCCGAAAGCGGCGTGGTTATGCGCACACTCCGCTCGCCCCATTCGCACTCGGGCAGGATTCGCTTCTTTGGGGAAGCGAATCCTGCCCACAGGCCACGCGCGTGGCTATGGCTTGAGGTCGAGCACCGCGCGGCCTGTCACAAAATCGAACGGCACCGAAACGTGCATGTGCACGATCAGCCACTTGCCACCGATCTTGCGCAAGCACGTGGTCCAACGCAGCCAGAAATCGGTCTTCTGCCCAGTGGTCAAGGTGACGCTCGACCGGTTGAGGCTGCGGGTGAAGGCCACGTCATCGCCCACCGTGATGGACAGGTCAGTAACTTCATAGCCCATCGCACCCTGGAGCAACGACCATCCCTCTAGCCAATGGTTCCTGTATACATCTGCTCCCACGTATTGCAGCGGGGGCACGAGGTCGAACGCCACCAGTTCGGGCGCGTAGATGGACATCACCCCATCGATGTCCCTGGCGCGCAAAGCCTCGACGTAACCCTCTATTGCCCTTTTGATTGCGGCTTCATCGTTTTTCTTGTGTTCTTCGACTGTCATTGTTTCCTCCTTCCTCTCGCCTTTTGTGAATCACAGGTTATCGCGGTGATTTGTGAATTTTGGGGAAAAGCTGCTGATTTCCTGGCACTTCTTCTGTTGAAAGCATCTCCCTTCTTTCACTTGTGAAACCGTGCTCGCAGGCCTCATCCCGCGAGCACGGGAAGCGAGCACTCCCAGGAGAAGGGACAAGCAATGCACCGCTTCTTCCCAACATGGACGTTTCCTTTCTCACCGATATGCAGAAGATCTTTGTTCAAGATTCGTACACGAGACGAAATACGCTTTGCGTTTGTGACAACCTTTCTCTCTTCGTGTAAATCACGGAATTACGTGGCTCTCCCTCGCATTGCGTGAAGCAAAAAGGTGGAAGAAGATCTGTCTCGAGAGAGATTACTGCTCAAGCCTCTCGAAATAGGCTTCTCTCTGGTGAATGCAAGAGCTTTCACGGAATGTGCGGGTGAGCCATCATATGGCTCACCCGCACATTCCGTGATTCAAGTTCATCACAGAGCTGAGCACGACCATATCTCTACAATAACCGCTTCACGGAAAGTTCGGACGAGCCACGTAATTCCGTGATTTACAAGTGGAAGGGGGTGCTTGTGGGAATCAAGTCCTGGAATGCTCATCAAAGCAGCCCTTCTTTACTTCCGAGGGGTCTGTGACAAGCTGAGTTAGACAGAGCAGTCACTCCAGCTGTTGGGAGTGCACAGGCCATCATCGGGGGGACCGCTTTCTTTGACCTCGTGAATGCGTGGGTGCTAGTAGGGATGAGCCCCAGCGTGTTGGTCTACCGCACCCATGATGGAGGCCAGACCTGGCAGCAGGCTCAGATCCCGGTACCAGGTCGGAGCAGCGGATATGGCTAGCTCTTCTTTCTCAACGCTCAGTTGGGCTGGATCTTGCTCAGTGAAGGTGGCGGGAGTGGCGTCGAGGCCGTGGACGTCCTGCACACCCGCGACGGCGGAGCAAGCTGGAAGCTCCTTTCGGTCTCCAACGAGACCACGATCCACAATCCCCTCGCGCTTCCGTTCGATGGCAACAAAGGAGGACTCAGCTTCGTGAACGAGACCACCGGCTGGGTCAGCGGTGGTGCTCGCGATCATTTCCCCTGGCTCTATGTCACCCACGATGCAGGGGTGACGTGGCGGCACCAGGCCATTCCCTTCCCGGCGCAGGCCATGGGGGTCGTGACCTTCCTGCCCCTCTTCTTCGGCGCGACGGATGGCTTCTTGCCTGCCAACACATTCAGTCCGGAGGGCCAGGCCGTTGAAATAGACGTCACGCATGATGGCGGAACAAGTTGGAGCGCTCTCCCCCTGGTGCCAGCATCGGCCGACGCTGGGACGATCGAATTCCTCGACGCGCTGCACGGCTGGATCGCCAGCAACAGCCTCGATGTGAGGAGCAAGCAGTATCGCAGCACGGTGTACAGCACCAGCGACGGGGGAGAGCACTAGAGGCAGCACAGTGTCACCTTGAGCGCGGATATCCTCCTGATCGACTTTGCCTCGCCTACCCAGGGCTGGGCGATTGATGGGCTGCAAATCCTGTACCAGACCACAGATAGCGGGCAGACATGGAGCAAGGTGATGCCATCTGTCGCGTAGGTTCGCAAAGTTGTGAGGCGATCCGTCGGGACTTCTTGCACTTCCTGATCTCGTGCAGAAGATGGGCCAGCTCCTCGCATGTACTGCAAAGTGTCAGCTCGTTGCGCATCGCGTGGGTTCCGTTCATCCAAGACACACCCAAGATCATTGTTGCGGGTTATGGGCACTTTGAGTTTAGTGACCCTATCTTTCGAGAGGAACTAAGTCGACTTCTTGTGCCGTCATTCGCGAATGGCTATCCTCACACCTTGACTCACATCTACCAATGCCTCAAGAATGCTGCACGCCTTGGGCTTCAGGGCATCGTAGCCGAGTTCGGCATGTTCAAAGGTGGCACTACTATGTTTATGTCGCGGATCATCGAACGACTCGGTATGGACTGGCCTGTCATCGGCTTCGATACATTTAGCGGCTTTCCGCTTCGTCGCAGCCCTCTCGATATGTATGACCATCCCGGCTGTTTTTTCTCTGATCTCGATGCTGTTCGACGATATCTTGATGGACGCAACATAGAAATTGTCTCCGGCGACATCGTTGAAACATGCCATCGGATCGCTAACCAGGACCTAGTGCTCACTTTCATCGATACAGACAATTACACACCAGCCAAAGCAGCAATCGACATCGTTAGGGAGCGAACCCTCGTAGGTGGGGCAATCGTGTTCGATCATTTTACAGGGGTGGACCGTTTCCGTTACACACTTGGCGAGCGAATCGCGGGAACAGTGCTACTCGACGACACCCGCTACTTCCATCTCCATGGCACAGGAGTGTTCTACCGGCAAAGATAGTCATACTTCGATTGCCGTGGGACACAAAACGTGCTAGACTGACCAAAGCGAAGCTTGACCAATCCAGTTGGTTGGAATCTAATCTACCTTACGTCTGACCAGCGGAGTAGTATCAAATCCTTCATACCTGAAGGTACCCTCAGGTATGAAGCGAGAGGTCAAGCGAATATGCATCTCGTTGCGCACCCAGTGGGTTAGATAGTGAGCATCCAAGGAATCCATTGGAGACTAAGTACACTGAATCATAATCTTGTAAAAAAGTGTATCGGAGAGCCGGATGCGGAAAATCTGCCTGCCAGGTAATGTCATATTGGGAGGCCTACCATGAAACAGTCACCAAGACCGCGACAACAGATCTATGATCTCTATTGGTACTTCGCCGCTGAGCGGCAAGCTATCCTCGATCGTCGAGTCGCAGGTGCGGCGCCGCCTTGGACTCACGATCTAATCTTACAGACCTTCAAGTTTTGCAACGTCTATCGGGCTGTTGACCGTGTCTCTCAATATATGATTCGAGAGGTTGCATGCAGCGCCGAGCCGGTAGAGCCGGTAGATCGCCTCTTCCAAATCGTCGCATTCCGCACGTTCAGCAAAATCGAGACATGGCGGGGTGTTCGGGCATTCTTGGGCCGGTATCCGACTCTTGAGGATCTTGGGAGCGGTTCTTTTACAGCGGCGCTTGAGCACGTCAAGAAAGTCAATGATGGTCTCTATACCGGTGCATTTATTTTGTGCGCGAATAACGCCTACGGCCATACAGCGAAGCACCTTAATCACGTCGACTTGTTCCGGCATATGTTCCTGAGGGATGCACTTGGTGAGCGTCTATTAGACGCCAAATCGCTCCGAGAGGTTTATGAAATGCTACTTACTTACCCATTGATGGGTAAGTTTATGTCGTATCAGATCGCGATTGATCTAAACTATTCGGACCTTAACAATTTCAGCGAGAACGACTTTACGCAAGCTGGTCCAGGTGCATTACGTGGGATGGATAAAGCGTTCGAGGACTTAGGAGACTACTCTCCATCCGACATTATCCTTTGGATGGTTCAGCATCAGGAGGAGGAGTTCAAGCGTCTCGGCTTCAATTTCAATGGTCTATGGGGCCGACCTCTGCATGCCATTGACTGTCAAGGGTTATTCTGCGAACTCGACAAGTACTGTCGTGAGGCAGCACCAGAGCTAATGAGTGGGCGTAAACGGATTAAGGCACGGTTCCTGCCAGCAACTGAGCCAATCCAACTTTTCTTCCCCCCGAAGTGGGGAATCAATGAGCGATTGCCGCGTCATGAAGTATTGGGTCAGAAGGAGATCCACATCAGAGAGAGCGATGTTGCAGTTCCACTTCCACTATTCTAATATTACTCTGACCATTCCATCGAAGTGATTAGTTTCCCTCGCTACTATTGCTAATAATCCAGGCTTCTCCACCATAGCGTTCAATGTAAGCGTAAGGAAGATACCCATATCCTTCATCCCCCCACTCTAATCCCCAAGAGTTCCGCAGTATAAGAAAACCCTCTCCTGGCAGTACGCCGTTTTCATAACCCACTACTAAAATAGCGTGCCCTTCTGTCAGTTCCTCATCTGAAATGGGCATGGGTATAGTTCCCCGAAAGGGTGTGTAAAACCCTCGATATATGATGATGCCAAGGGCTACGGTGTATCCGCGAGATAGCCAGAACTTTATAGATTGGATATTCGCGGATATCCTACGCATAGGAGCTTTAAAGCAGGTAGCGCCATCAAGCGCGCCATCAGGGGGCCTGTAGGAGAGGTCTGTGTCGTCGCGATTACCATTGTAGGGCCAAAGCTCCTCTCGTGGTTGTCCCCATTGCATTAATGCAGCGGAGGCTGATGAAAAGACACTGCCGGGTTCTCCATCCCCATCTACTTGCTTGCATCCCCAGTAAAGAACCTCTTCTGACAAGTCTTCGATAACTCCGCTGCGGTCATTCCTAATTACTTCATGTGCTGCAGTGACGGCAAATGCAAGACAAGTTCTTCTTGCTCCTTGATCTCGTACAGTGGGTAAAGATGGACGTAAATCTACTCTATTTGGTAGGTTATCATTCCTCAACAACCTCTGACTACCAATCCTATCTGCGCCTTGTTCTGCCATTACTACGCTCCTACTGCTAACAATGATTCTTGTTGTCTCTCTCTTAATCCCTGGGTATTATTTGAAGAGATATCCAGGAAAACCTCAAACGTTTTGAGCCCTTTTGTATTTGCTTGCCAGGGCCGTCGATTGACTAACTGCAAGGTATGCTTTCCTGGTTTGAGCGATCGAAATACAAAGCGGCGTAGACCACCGGCGCCTAATCGTAATTCGCCTGGATGAGCGGTTGGCTGAAACTTTTCATCTACCAGAGCCAAAAAAGCCCCACTTGCTGACTCGTCCTCTGAGGCACCTCTCCTCAAATCAGCAATGATTGTTTTGTCGACGGTCCAAATATAGCCTGTAGAAGGAGCCTCTGGAAGAAGAATGTGCAGTTCATCATTAACACGAATATGAAATGTTCTACCTGAGTCATACTCATCTAGCTCCCACACATCTGCATGGACGTCTTGCGGTCTTGTGCCACGGCCGATTTCAGCTTTGATAATTTTAGGTTCTTGTCCTCTCAGTTCATTAGCTACTCTCCAAGGAATTTTATTAAGCGTCGCGAAGTGATTTACCGCTGCAGCGTAACTCACTCCTACTTCAAGTGAGAAGTGGTAAGCCTCTGCAGGCGTTAAGTTTTCTGGTTTAAGAGGCAACCCCATATTACGTAGGACCGTATTTACTAGTTGCAATGGCATTAAGAAATAGGCTGCGAATGATTGCGCCGCTGCCTCCTGCAAGTTATGCTCAGATCTGTGAGGTTGGATAGACTCTGCTTCGTCGAGGCTTACTTCATGGCCTAATACAAAATGACCATATTCGTGTGAGGCAGTATAACGCTGCAGGTTCAAGGGATGATTGGCGTTAATCAGTATACCCGCGCTACCCTCAATGGGTAAGTAGGAACCGTAAAGATTCCCAAGAGGCTGAAACATCAACCACAGATTATCTCGCTCAATAATGTCAAAAATATCAATGCGTTTACTCAAGTCCGTGTTTAGACGACGATGCCTCCGTTCCGCTTCTAGCACAGCTCGAGCACGAGCCATCTCTAAAGATGACCTATTACGGCCAATCATGGTGGACCTCCTCTAAACATAATTGTCTACTCATACGATGCACCTACTTAGAGTCATTCAGGGTTCTCCTTAGGTGCAGGCGCTTGACCAGCTTGGCGCAAAAACTGTGCAAACCGGAGGACTTGTTGACGATCTTGGTCACTCAGTGCTCGTGCCGTTCGATATAAGGCGCTGAATATTACATCCTGAGACTGCTCATCGTGAGCAAACTCATCCTCACCTAAGAAGTATGACAACGGCTGCTTGTAGATGCGAGCCAGTTGTTTTAGCTCCAAGCTACTCACTTTTCGCTTACCATTCTCCATAGCAGACATAGAAGCCCTTGGAATGCCAAGGTGTTCGGCAACGAACTCTTGAGAAAGCCCAAGATACTCACGTGATTCGCGCAATCGATTGCCAAGTCGTTCTTGCTCCTCGTCCACGGGAAGCATCTGATCGTCCTGATTCATCATGTCGCTCATGTACTTTTCCTTTCATGTTTGCGCCCTATTCACTGTCATCTAATGCTAAGCCTAGATCTTGATAACAGTCCTATTCCTTTCTTCTTTAACTAGCGTCTTCTTCTAATACACTATTCTAATAGTAACCCTGAGAAAAGGTGATAAGTAGTACATATTTTCTTGTTTGCGACTAATGCCTCCTTTTCAGGTATTTTCACGAGATGAGATGACAAAGGCTATCGCAAATAATTGACTGTGAGAAATGCTGATTTTCCAATCACGAAGATGTAGGCGCTCCGCTATCCTGGCGGCTCGCCCACTTAATAAGATAAAAGGACGCCCGCGTTTGTTGGATACAACTTCAATATCATGCCAGCTTATACCACGCATACCCGTACCGAGGGCTTTAGAAGCAGCCTCTTTTGCAGCGAAACGTGCTGCCAGCTGAGGTAGCCGACCTCTGCAGAATGCGAGTTCCGCCGGAGTATAAACACGCTGAAGGAATCGTTCCCCGCCAACCTTTATTGACCGCGCTATAGACTCAATCTCCACAATATCTACCCCACAAGCGATTGAGCAGGGAGCATTAAAATCTGTTCCCATCAGTTGCTGAGACATTCCTAATATTTCCTCCAAGATCAATATCTAATTCACGCTCAGGTCAATGTTGGTGCCATCTGAGAACGCTCTGCTGCTTCTCTACAATCTTTAACAAGCTTTAAAATGTCTCGCTTTCCCAGATTGAACTCGGCATCCGCATGAGATGCTATGCAGACAAGTTCTCCGGTTTCGCAACCAGCCTCCTGACAGATAAATCTGAGAAGACGGCTGAGACCAAGGTAATTCCCGTATGCCTTTCGTATAAAATGCTGGTTTCGGTAGAGTGCAGTCATGCTGAGACGCCCTTTGTCCAGAACGAGGCTAATATGGCTAAGACAAGGAAATCCCATGATGCTTGTATCCGTGCCTGGGAGGCGAATTTGGATATCTGCTGTATTATCCTGAACAAGACAATCTTCTGATTCTCCTACGCTTAGCTCATAATTACTACTGAGAGGGTTGTTCCGGGTTCGATTGCTCTGCAGGCGGCCTATTATCCTCTCGAGCTGATTTATCATTTTCCTACCAGTGGGCCAATCGATCATACGATTAAAGTAAGTGCCATACCTGTTAGCCGGACATCGCCGCCTAACCTTATCTCCCTGTCGATACATTTGATATAAATGGTCTCTAGCTTTGTTCCCCTTTAAATTAGGATTATGCGGGTAATAGAGAGCAACAGGGAAGATAGTATTTGCTACGGTGGAAACAGGGTACACGCCCTTATATTCGCTAAACCTATCTAAAAGAGAGCGTATCTCTATATTTTCCTCATGAACATCATCAATTGCCAGGTGTAAATGCGTGGCTTTGCCGCCGCAATCAAGCAGATACTCCAATGCACTAAGCCATCCCAGAGAAAGATTTAATGCACTAATTACCTTCATTATGTATGTCCCTTCTTGAAACTTTAATTTGCAAACCCTCTCAATCCTAGCGGCTCGAAACCTTTCGAGATACCTCGGATAAACTACGCTCGATAAGTTCAGACAATACCCTAATCGAAACAGGCTGTCCCGGTTTGAGATTCTCAATACCAGGTAATGTACGCCCCAAAACGCTCTCTACGTTCGCAATCACAGGCACAGCCTCTTGCGTATCCATTTCGAGGTCTCCGCCATTCTCTGAGAATTCTTTCTCAATTTCAGAAGTCTCAATGACCCGCATCTGAGCAACCGCTTCAATAAGTAATCTGTCGATGTCGGCCTGTTCAAGAATTGTTGCTAACCTAGATGAAGGATCGTTGCTCATAGTGTATCTTGTCATCCTCTTTGAAATTAAATGACAGAAATCATGTCATTATCTGATATATATGTTCGATATTCTGACATTATACATTATAGCCGTCCAAAAGTCAAGCAAAAAGTTAGTCAATGTTAGGAAAGCTGACAACTGCAATTTTTGCAACAAACTGATTACGTGTGCGATACTGTCCTTTTTGTTGGGGGCAAGGCGATTATTCGATTAGTAGCTGTCTATGTCGCCTCTATTACTATCTTCAGCGTGTTTCCTGATCGTTTCGTCCAAGACTGCAAGAATCACATCGGGGGGTACCTGGTTTTTGGGAGGATATTGCTCTGGTTCGTACAACACACGCACGCCGTAATCCCTGAGCATTTGAAGACTTCTGAAGAAGGCAGGATGACCGTCAAGGCCGCCTCCGGTACGAAAGCAAGGGACAGTGACAATTGGCATCTTCAGCCCGGTATATTCACACAAGATGCCGGTGGCAAGCGTATCCGAGATGCCCAGCGCCCACTTGTTGATCGTGTTGAAGGTCGCCGGGAAGACCACGATCGCATCAGCTCGTGGTAAGACATCCGGCTCTTCCGGGCGTTTATATTCGCTTCTCACGGGATAGCCTGTCACCCGTTCAACCAGAGGAATATCAAGAAACTTTGTTCCTTGTGGAGTCGTGATGACGCACACGTTCCATCCAACTGCTTGTGCGTGCATCACAAAGTTTGGGACGAGTGTTGCTGAGGATGCGGCACATGCTATCGTGTACAGCACACCTTGCTCCTTTGGGGCAGTTTGGCTCATGTAATTCCTCGAGAGTCCCTCAGTATGGTGAGTGCTATCATCTGCTGATCCAGGTTGTTAACATAGTGCGTATCATTCCATGGCTCAAGTTCATGCCGGAGAGTGAGAAGGCGCTTTGCAACTGCCTGTGATTTGGTCTGAGCCATGATCGAGAGTGCTTGCGTT
>Ga0209648_10002248_pt1 | contig 15944 bp, 10 predicted proteins | sample GraSoi2013_115cm_FD_185830 | JGI IMG/M metagenome (GOLD analysis project Ga0209648, IMG submission 185830) | Grasslands soil microbial communities from the Angelo Coastal Reserve, California, USA - Sample 9_17_2013_115cm (SPAdes) (version 2) | ecosystem: Environmental > Terrestrial > Soil >...
GAATCGTCGTCACAATAAAGAACCACTCCGGGGGCCGGGCTATAGACAGCGTGGAGCTTGGAAAGCACGCGAAATTCGCGACTCATGTTGTGGGCGGATTTGACCTTGCTTCCGAACGGTGGCCGGCGAAGAACGAGATCCCTGGTCCCCAGGCTTAGCGAGTACGTCAAGTTGGAATGGCCGCTGGGAAATTGGCGGACCAGAAGCGCACCCTCATCACTTGGAAAGTGACGGCGCAAATAGGGTTCGAGCCTGGTCAGGTCAAGTTCCTCTCCGGGTCGAATGGCCGCAGGATGGTCGAGCAAGTCGCTCACTTGAGCGCCTCCTTAGCGATAGGTCAGCATCGCCGCATCGTCGAGATGTGCGTGACAATTAAAACTACTAAGCGTAAACCGCTCCCCGGAATAAAGGAATTCGCTCCAGGAAGAGTTCCGCGACACCCAGCTCACATTTAATGTGCTCTCCGCCGAGAGCTGCAGAGCGCGCTGCATGGCAACCGCGATGGGACCCCCGGAAGTGAAAATCGCGACCCTTTCGCCGCGGCTGCCGCCGGAGAGAAACTTTGTGAGACCGGAATTCACTCTGGAGCAGAATTCCAACCAGGTCTCGACACCTGGTGGACAAATTTCCTCGCGCACCCATTTACCGATGACCGCGTCGAACAATTTGTGAAACGCGACTCGCCTCTCGACGGAGCCAGACGACGACTGGAACCCGGCATGGAGACCGCGAATGGTTTGGTCAGTTTCGAGCAATCCGGGCAGACTGCGTTCAAGGACTGCTTCTCCTTGATATTCGTCAAACTCCCGCACTACCGGCGGATCGGGAAACCTGATGCCGGCTTTCCGGCAGGCATCACTCACGAGCGCGAGAGTGTCTTTCTGCCGGACGCAAGGGCCCGAGCAGGCGCGGTCAAAAAGGATTTTGTGCCGCGCCCAATACTCGCCGAGAAGGCAGGCCTGCGCTTCTCCGAGTTTGGACAGCTTGTCGTAGTTCGGCTCAAGGAACGAAGCTTGCGCATGACGGACGAGAAAACCAATCCCCATTTCCGCTCGGTCCCCCCGTCAAATGTTGTACCGCATGAGGCATTGCGGTGGATGCCATTCGTTCAATTCCAGACTGAGTTTGGAAACTGATGCACAGATACCGAGCTAGGCCGTTGCGCCCTGTTCCCGGCCAAACTCAGCAAAAGTCTTGCCCTGTTCGGCGAGTTGCTTCAGTAGCGGCGCGGGCTGCCAGATTTCTCCATGCAGACGGTGAAATTCATAGATACGGTCGTAAACCCGTTTGAGGCCCACGGCGTCGGCATACCACATCGGGCCGCCACGATGGGCAGGGAAGCCGTAGCCGTTGATATAAATAATGTCGATGTCCGAAGCGCGCAACGCGTAGCCTTCCTCTAAAATGCGCGCACCTTCGTTCACCAGAGCGAAGAGGCAGCGATCCGTGATTTCGATGGCGGAGATTTGGCGTTGCACAATGCCGGCTTCTTCGACCCACTCACGGATGAGTTCGCCAACGGCCGGATCCGGCGTGGCGCACCGCTGGTCGTCGTATTTGTACCAGCCCGCGCCGGTTTTCTGACCGTAGCGGCCGAGTTCACAAAGGCGGTCTTCGACGAAAGGCTGGCGGATGCCAGTCACTTCCAGGTGACGATATTCTTTGCGAATGCGCCAGCCGACATCGAGCCCCGCGAGGTCGCCAGTGGCGAGGGGTCCCATCGCCATGCCGAAATCGGAAAGGGCCTGGTCTACGGCTTCGACGGTTGCGCCTTCTTCAATGAGAAACTGCGCTTCACGGCGATAGGGGCCGAACATGCGATTGCCGACGAAACCCCTGCAGTTGCCAACGAGCACGCCGACTTTGCCGAGCGTTTTTGAAAGCTGCATGCACGTGGCAATAACCTCTTTAGAAGAGGCTTTGCCGCGGACGATTTCCAGCAGCCGCATGACATTCGCTGGGCTGAAGAAATGCGTGCCGATAACGGATTCGGGCCGCGAAGTGGCTGATGCGATCTCATCAATGCTCAGGGTGGAGGTATTGCTCGCAAGGATGGCGCCCGGCTTGCACACGCGGTCCAATTGCTCGAAGACTTCCTTCTTGAGGGCCATGCCTTCGAAAACGGCTTCGATCACCAGGTCCGCGTTGGAAAAATCGTCATACACAAGCGTGGGGGTGATACGCTTCAGGCGCTCTTCGGCAATCTGTTGCGAGAAACGCCCGCGATTCACGGAATTCGTGTAATTCGACTGGATGGTGGCCAGCCCGCGATCAAGGGCGGCTTGGTCCGCCTCTTTGAGAAGCACGGGAATGCCGGCATTGGCGAGCACCATGACGATACCGCCACCCATGGTGCCAGCGCCGACAACGGCGGCGGAACGAATGGGAATAGTTTTTGTCTCCTTGGGAATGTCCGGAATCTTGGCGACTTCTCGTTCGCTGAAAAAAACGTGGATGAGCGATTTGGATTGCTCGGAGAAGAGGCACTCAGTAAAAAGTTTCTGCTCAAACTTGCAGCCTTCTTCGAAAGGCATTTTTGTGGCAGCTTCCACGGCATCGATGGCCCGCGCAGGGGCAAGCAGGCCACGCTGTTTCTTGGCAGCCGTTTCCCGCGCGGCGGAAAAGATCAGCGTGTTTTCCGCGGCGTTTCCAAGCTTTTCGTTGCGCTCACGCGTTTTGGGTGCTGGCTTGCCGGCTGCCTCACGGGCAAAAACAAGCGCTCCTGCGAGAAGATCTCCTTCGATGGTGCGATCCACGATCCCAAGTTTCAGCGCTTCATCGGCGTTCACCGGATTGCCGCCGACGCACATTTCGACGGCTTTCGCCACGCCCGCGAGCCTCGGAAGGCGTTGCGTGCCCGCCGCACCGGGGACCAGTCCGAGCTTTACTTCGGGTTGGCCGAATTGCGCGGTAGCAACGGCGACGCGATAGTGCCCGGCCATCGCCAGCTCCATCCCGCCGCCAAAAGCGGTTCCATGAATGGCAACGATCACCGGCTTGGCGCTGTCTTCGATTTTCAAGAGCAACGGAAGCAATCCCGCGCCACGCGGCTTGCCCGAGGTCATCTTGCCGAATTCTTTAATGTCCGCGCCGGCGACAAAGGTTCGGCCGCCGCCGATCAGGACTGTGGCTTTGACGCTGTCGTCCTGGGCGATCTTGTCCAGCGCCTCCGAAATGCCCTCCGGGACGCCGGGACTCAGAGCGTTGACCGGAGGATTGTTGATGGTGATAACGGCGATGCCGTTGTCGCTTGTGAGTTGCACGAGATCGGTCATAGATGGACTCTCTTGTTGAGTGATTGTACTTTACGCGCCTTTCGCGGAGACGCTGCCGGAATCGATCACCATCGAGGCGATGCGCTCACGGTGAAACGTGGCGTCGCCGAATGCCGTTTCTGACGCCTTCGCCCGGCGGTAGTAAAGGTGAAGATCGTTTTCCCAGGTGAAACCCATGCCGCCGTGAATCTGGATGCCATGATTGCCAACGCTCCGCGCGGCATCGCTGCAGTACATCTTGGCGATGGAGATGGCGGTTGCTGCGTCCGGCGCGTTTTCTTCCAACGCCCAGCCGGCGTAGTACACCGCGGAACGGGAGCTCTCGGTTTCCAGATACATGTCCGCACACTGATGCTGGACGGCTTGGAACATTCCGATGGGCTTGCCGAACTGTTTTCGAGTCTTGGCATACTCGACCGTCACATCGAGGGTCCGTTGCATACCGCCCACCAATTCGGCGGCCAGTGCGGCGGTGGCGATGTCGAAAGCTCGTGGGAGATTCAGGTTGGAGCCGAGTTCTTCCGCTGGAGTATTGTTGAATTCGACGGCGTACAGCTTGCGGGTAAGGTCCATTCCGGACATCGGAGATATTGTGAGACCGCGAGCCTGCGCATTCACCAGGAAGACGCCGTTGGGTGCAACGACGATAAGAAAATCGGCCACGGCGGCATCCGAGACAAAGAATTTCTCGCCGTTGAGCTTTCCATTGACGGCACTGAGTTGCATATCCCGTAGGTTCCAGCTTGCACCCGCTTCCAGAATGGCAACGGTCGAGCGAACTTCTCCTTTGCAGATGGGCTCGAGATATTGTTTCTTGTGCGCGGGCGTGCCCACGGCGTCCAAAACAGATCCGGCCAGAACAACCGTCGAGAAAAATGGACCAGGCAAGAGCGCGCGTCCCGCCTCTTCCATCAGCAGCATGAGCTCCACTTTGCCCAGGCCCACTCCACCATAAGCTTCCGGATAAATGATGCCGGTATACCCCTGGTCGGCGAGCTTCGACCAAAGCGAGGCGTCATACGCGGTATCCGTTCCCAGCAGGCGCCGCATCTCCGCGCTGGGGCACTCACCAGCGAAGAATTGGCGCGCGCTGTTTCTCAGAAATTCCTGACTCTCAGTCAAACCGAATTGCATGGCGGATCCTTTAATAGCTTCTGGGCAGGCCCAGAACAAAATGCCCAATGATGTTTCGCTGCACCTCGGAAGTGCCGGCTTCGATGGTATTTCCACGGGTTCGCAGGTACGCGTACGACCAGATCCCGTTGTCAATCGCGTGCGGGTCGCCGGCCAGCAGTTGGCCATAGGAACCCAGTAACTCCTGTGCGATCTGCTGGAGGCGCTGGTTGAGCTCGCTCCAGAAAATCTTCTGGATTGATCCCTCGGGGCCCGGCACACCCGTGGCGGTGATGCGGCTGAATGCGCGCATCTGGTTGAAGCGCATGATCTCAATCTCCGCGCTGCATTGGGCCAACTTCTGCCGGATGAGGGGGTCTTCGGCGGCGGGTCGCCCGTTGCGCTGGACGGTGCGCGATAGTTCGATGAGACGCGTAATGAAACGCTTGAAAATGATGTGCAGGCGCGCGCCGTACGAACCACGCTCGTACATCAGCGTGCTCATCGCCACATTCCATCCGTCGTTCACTTTGCCCAGGGTATTTTCCAGCGGGACGCGCACATCGCGAAAGAACAGCTCGCTGAATTCAGACTCACCAGTCATCTGACGCAGAGGACGAACTTCAACGCCGGAGGATTTCATGTCCACGAGGAGAACGGTCAGTCCCTTGTGCTTGGCGACGCTGGCGTCGGTGCGGACGACCAGTTCGCACCAGTTGCCAAATGAACCGTAGCTGGTCCACACTTTTTGACCGTTCACGATGTAGTGATCGCCGTCCAGCCGCGCTTCTGTCTGCAAACCGGCGAGATCGGAACCCGCATTCGGCTCCGAAAAGCCCTGGCACCAGATCTCTTCGGCGCTCAGAATTTTCGGAATGTAGCGTTTCTTTTGCGCTTCCGTTCCACAGGCGATGATGGTGGGTCCAATCAGACCCAGACCCAGCGCGTTGACCATGGGCGGCGCATCCACGCGCGCCATCTCTTCCCAAAACAGCGCTTGCTCCATCAACGTAGCGCTGCGGCCTCCATATTCCTTGGGCCAGGAAACCGCTGCCCAGCGGCTCTCGTGGAGCTTCCGTTGCCAGGCGCGCAGATACGGGAACGATTCCTCGAGGGGCTTTTCGCACCACTCGTTCCAGTCCTTTGGAGCATTCGCCGCGAGCCACGCGCGGAACTCATCGCGGAATGCCGACTCCTCGGCGGCCAAGTTTAAGTCCATGGAAAACGCTCCTTCGCAGTATCCGTTCCGGGCTGCGCTCCGCGGATTCTCTTTTCAAGACCCAGCAAATATTGCCGCAGAAGACTGGCTCAGGTGCCGCTCTTTCGCGCAACAAAGTCCGGGCGAATCGTATCCGCGCCGTGCCAATACTTTTTCCGCAGATCTTTTTTCAGAATCTTCCCGGTTGCGGTTTTGGGCAAACTGGTAACGAATTCGAAGGAGCGAGGGCACTTGTAGTGTGCCAGGCGTGAGCGGCAGAACTTGATGAGTTCAGCCTCCGTGGCGCAGGCATTTGGCTTTAAGACCACCAGGGCTTTGGGCACTTCGCCCCACTTTTCGTCGGGAACCGGAATCACCCCGGCCTCCAGGACCGCCGGGTGGGCGAGGATGGCCTTCTCCAGTTCGAGAGAGGAGATGTTCTCTCCACCGCTTACGATGATGTCTTTCTTGCGATCGACAACCAGCAGGTAGCCATCTTCGTTCACTGTCGCCATGTCTCCCGTGTGAAACCAACCGCCTCGCAATGCTTCGGCGGTAGCGCTTGGCTGCCGCCAGTATCCTTCCATCACGCCGTCGCCCCGCGCTACGATTTCGCCGATGGTCAGCCCGTCGCGCGGCACGTCATCGTCGTTCGCGTCCACCACGCGCAACTCCACGCCGGGAATGGCATATCCCGTCATCGCTTGCCCCACATACCGCTGTTCGCCCTGCCATCCCAGCTCTGGCTTTATCGGCGAAAGCGAAAGTGCCGGGGAAGTTTCTGTCAGGCCGTATCCCGAATAGCACTCGCAACCGAGTTTTTCTTCAACCTCACGAATGAGAGTTGGAGAAGACGCGGCGCCACCGATCACAATCCGGCGAAGGCTGCTTAAGTTGTATTTCGGGCGCTCCGGGCAATTCACGAGGGCTGTGGCCATGATGGGAACGAGACTGCAGGAATGAACGCCTTCCTTTTCAATGAGACGAAAGACTTCCGTGGTTTCGAAGCGGTGAATCATCACATGCTTGCCGCCAAGCAAGGTGAGGAAATGCGCGACACCCCAGCCATTCGCGTGGAAAAGAGGAATGGTGTGCAGTTCGACAGCTCCGCTTTCGATGTGGAATCCCAGACAAACGTGCACCGCGTGGAGATAAATATTTCTGTGAGTGAGCATTACGCCTTTGGGATTGGCGCTGGTTCCGCTAGTGTAGAAAAGCTCGGCTAGAGCGTTTTCATCAATAGCGGCAATGTCAGCGCGATAGCGCGCGGCCTCGCCAAGGAGGTCTTCGTAGCTACGCGGAGAGAGCCAGGCCGCCTGTGGAGTGCCTTCGAGCTGGCAGATCATTTTTACCGAAGGAATGTCCTTGTGAAAAGACTCCACCAAACCGAGAAACTGCTTCTCCACGAAAAGAATTGTTGCCCCGGCATCGTTCAGAATGTACGCAAGTTCGTTCGGGGTGAGCCGGATGTTCAAGGGCAGCAGAACGGCGCCGGCTTCCAGAACTCCGTAATAGGCCTCCAGCAAGCGGTGGCAATTGGTGCTGAGGAAAGCGACGCGGTCGCCGGGCAGGACTCCGGCCTGACGTAAAGCCCCTGCAAGACGGCGCGCGCGATCGGCAAATCCCGCGTACGTAAAGCTGTCCTGGTTGCAGACCACCGCAGTTCTGCGCGGGTATTGTTGCTCTGCGTAGCGGAGGAAGCGCAAAGGCGTAAGGGGAATATTCATGGCGTGCCTCGCCTGGATCAGGCGGACTGACCCCCATCGACCACAAGAATGTTTCCAGTCACAAAATTCGAAGCATCGGAAGCCAGAAAAACAGCAGCTCCCTTCAGATCATCCGGCCCGCCAAAGCGGCCCAAAGGTATGCCTGCCAACAGCATTTCCTTATTTCGCTCGATGACTTTTCCCGACATATCCGTCGGGAACCAGCCGGGCGCAATGGCATTTACCTGAATGTTGTGCATTCCCCACTTGCACGCAAGGTCTTTCGTGAAAATGATCACCCCGCCTTTGCTCGCGCTATATCCGATGGCGGAGAAAGTCGGTGGCGAACCGCGCAGCCCGGCAACGGAAGCGATGTTTATAATCTTTCCCCTGCGCTGCGCAATCATGACCTTGCCTACGGCCTGAGAAAAAAGAAACGTTCCAGTCAAGTTGGTTTCGACGACTTTATTCCACTGCTCGATTGTCATTGCCTCCACAGGCGCTCCCCAGGAAGTGCCTGCATTGTTGATGAGAATGTCGATGCGGCCAAATTGCTTGATGGTGGCGTCGGCCACCTCTTGAATGCTGGCGGGATTTTTCACGTCGCAGCCAAGTGCGAGGACCTGGACGCCCAGGCTTTTCAATTCCTCCGCCGTCTGCATGCAGCGCTCCTTCTTGCGAGCGCAGAGAACCAGCTTCGCCCCCATCTCCGCCAAGCCCTCAGCCATTTGGCGGCCCAGCCCGACGTAGCCGCCAGTAATGATCGCCACGCGCCCGCTCAGGTCAAAAAGATTTTTGACGTTCATTCGCAATTCCCGGGGAGATCGAAGAATCCGTCTGAATGTCTCTCAACGCAAATCAGAGTGCATGAATCGGTCGCCGCACAGGAAACCAAATTCACACTCCCCTGCGGGTGCGTCAAACGGCCGAAGGTACCGGCTGGGATCAAATTCGATATACGCGGGTGGTACAGCAACGATGCCCCGTGGCGTGCCAAAAATATTGAATCCGGGTCCCGACGCTGCCGCGGCACTGTTCAGGTCGCTGGCGTCGACGTTGTGCCACTTTCCTGTATCTAGGCGGTTGATGAGCGTTTGAACGGCAGCGATGGTTTCAGCCGGTGTGAAGGCACAGTGTCCCGCGCGATCGACAAACGCGCGGCGCAAGAATCTTCCGTTGCCCGCTTCGTCGACAACTTTCTTATAGGCGCTTTCATTCTGAACCACCACTAAGCCATCGCCCTTGGTATGGATCGTCAGAACGGGTTTGTGAATCTCCCCGTCGAAAATGATGTTTCTCTCCAGGTAGCGAACCGCCTCGGGATCCGCGCTGATTCGCGCGGAATCGTTCAGCGCGTCCAGATCAGAGTCGAGATCGAGGCCGGCCTGCAGGTACAGCGCGCGAACCTGGTCGCGGCCAATTGAGCGATCCAGTTGCTTGCGGTAGTCGACTCCCGTGTTCCAGGAAGCGTTGCCCTGCGCGCGCGCTTCAAGTTCCGCGCGAAACGCGAACACAAATAGCAAATCGACCATTTGTTGCCAGAGGAACTGGTTTGTTTCCTGACCGGCAAAATCGGTTGGCGCCGGCTCCGGCGACAACGGAGTGAACCAGCCCGGCAAATTGCCCAATGCTCCAGCCAAAGCGATCCGCGCTCTGCCCTGCGGTGTGGCCTGAGCCTGTGCGATCACTTCTTCGGCAAGCTCGAGATTTGCCAGGGGATTCACGATATTGACGACTTGCAGCCCCGGCGCAAGCAGCGTCTTGAACGCGACTTCGGAATCCAGCGCCGTGTTCCAAGTGGCTACGCCGCCCGAAAGCACTCCACACATGGGCAGCGCCGCGTCAAAGCGCTCCGGGAAGCGCTGGATTAGCCCGGCAGTGATCATTCCACCCAGCGAGTGTCCCCACGCGATAGTCCTTTTGGGCTGCCCGATGTTCGACTGGAACAGGTCGAGAACGGCGATTTGGTCCGGAAGCGCTTCGTGGATGGCCCACCCGGTCGTGGCGTAGGAAGACCCGGCCAAGGCGTACCCGCTGGCGAGCATAAAAAGCCGGGTAAATGGATCGCCAACGTCGAACGCAGGATTGGGACTACCCGGCGGTACATAGCCGTGGCTGTATAGAAACAACGTACCGTTCCAGTTTGCCGGCACCTCAATCAGAAAAGTCGCGCCGTCCGGCAAGGTCCCAGCGACAACACTTGGCTGCGCCCAGATAGCGCCCGCATTCGAAAGAAGAAGAATTGCCGCGAATACAAAAAAGAAAACTCTCCGCTTCGTCCCTTGCCACATAGCGAAAGTCCTCCCGCTTGCAAATTCAAAAAATTGCCCGCCCTGCGCGCGCTAGTAGATATCACTCTGCGCCGGCTTCCCGGAAGCTAGAACGTAAAGCGCGCGCCGAGCTGGATTTGGCGTTTCGGGAACGCAGCCGTGAAACCAAGCGGCGTACTCGGTGAAACCACTGTCCCATTGCTGAGGACTGTGCCTGGTGTAATCCCACGCACGTTGAACGGCGGGGCAAACGCCGCGCCCACGATATTGTTCACGCTGGCGTAGTTCGTATGGTTCGCGAGGTTAAATGCTTCCGCGGTGAATTGCAGGGAAGCTTTCTCGCCCAGTTTGAAGGAGCGGCTGAGGCGCAGATCGAAGTCGTAATAGTCGGGACCACGTCCGCTATTGCGCGACGCGCCCGGCGGGCGGTCGTTGGTGAAATGACCATCACCATTGATGTCCGCGCCGGCGAGGAGATTAAAGGGATGGCCGCTGTTGTAGTTAAAGACGGGAGAAAGCTGGAAGCCACCAAGGATGCGCGAGTTTTCCCACGGGCTTTCGAACACTCCCGCTAGGACCACCTTATGCCGCTGGTCAAAATCGGACACCGACCGATCGCATCTGAGACATGTCGCGTTGAACGGCGAATAGTCGCTGTTGAAGTCCGTCGATTCGTCAATCGCCTTGCTGTACGTATAGTTCGCCATCAGCGTGAAATGATTCGAAAAGCTCCTTTTGACTTCAAAAATCCCGCCTTGATAAAGCGCGGTGGCCAGCGAACTATACACATTGTTCTGCAGGATCGTGTGCGTAGGATCGGCGAAGCAAAGCGCGGGATTGGCTACGCAAGCCGGCGCTCCCCAGTTCTGGAAGGGAAGACCATTGGTTGGGAGGCCATTTGCTCCAGTGCCTGTAACGACCGGGGCGCCCGGCAATAGGTTTGTGTCGATCGCTACGGGTAGATGCAGCGTGTGAACGTAGATGTAGTTTGCGGAGAACGAGAAGCCTGCTCCTATTTCTCGCTCAATACCCAGCGAAACCTGCTGCGACATCGGACTCTTATAATTATTCTGGCCTGCGAAAAGCACGGTTCCGGGTGGCAACGGACCTGTATTCGCAACGGTCAAGCCAAACTGTTTCAGGTCTGCGGGTGTAAGACAGGCGAACTGGCCAGCAGGCGGTGCGCCGCAACCGATGATGTTGTTCTGCAGCGGATTTGCTGGATTGAAGCCCTCCAAATACAGCGTCTGGAAAATCTCCGCCGAACTGGTAAAGGGGTGCGCCGCGTTGCCGGTAGGCGCGCCGAGGATGGTGACGAGTGTATTGGCGATGGTGCGGCTACCATTTACGTTGCCGAGCACGTCAACGACGCCGGGAATTTGCGCGTAAATCGGGGAATAGAAAATGCCGTACCCGGCGCGAATCACCGTCTTGTGGTCGTTGAGGGGATCCCAGGAAAAGGACACGCGCGGCCCAAAATTTTCCTTGGGCGTATGCAGTGGCCCATACTGCGAATCCAATTCGTACCGCAAGCCATAGTTCAGCGTGAAATTGGGCCGGACTTGCCAGGTATCCTGAGCATACACAGCCGTGAACGGGCGCGTTTGCACGTACTTAGGGTTCCCGAAGCCTTGTTCGTAGAATGCGGGCAAGCCCAGGCTCCAGGACTGAAGCGTGCTTATGCTCGATTCTGGCGCGGAGACACCGCAAACTGCTGGCGCCTCCAGACACAGGCTGACCAAAGCACCCGGAAGTTCCAGAAACTCAAAGCGCCCAGGAAAAAAGGTTTGGGATGTGGTGTTGTTTTCGCGAATCAGCTCGTCGAATCCCAGCCTAATCGTATGGTGCCCGCGAACAAGGCTCAGGTTGTCCGCAAACTCATAGCGGCGGCCGGTTGTGCGGCTTGGAAGAAAAATGCCCCGGCTGAAGAAACCGAAGCCCTCCACATCCAGCCCCGGTCCACCGGGATCATTGGTGTCCACGTTAAATTGGTAAATGTTCCATTGGATGCGCGCTTCGTTTGCCGTCGAGGCGTTGAATTGATGGAACCACGAACCCTGCAAAGTGCTGTCCCAGGCAAGCTCGGAAGTGCCGCGGGAAAAGGCCGTCAAAGCTTGCAGATCCGGGTCTTTTTCCGTGAGGTGGGCGAAGCTGTAGCGCAGGAAACCCTGATTGCTGTCGCTGAAGCGATGATCGAGACGCGCGGAAAAGTCGTTGGAACGGATCGGGAACGGGAACAGCCCACCATTGGCCGCGAACTGATTCACAATATAAGGGTCCAGCACCCTTTTTGGCGACTTTGGCGGTGGCGGAACAAAAGGATTCGGGCCTAGATTTGGATTTACCGTCAAGATGCTCTGCAGCGCGAAAGCACAAGTGGGCGCGGGCAGCATCACGGGCATATTCAGTGGATTCGACGGATTCGTTGTTATGCACGGAACTATATTGCTAACCGGCTGCGCCGCCAGATTAGCGATAATGGTCTTTTGGGTATTTGTGGGCGCGAAAATACTGCTGTTCGTCAGCAGGGGGACAGAGTCCTGTGCATCGGAACGCAGGCCTTCGTAAGCCAGGTACAGAAATGTCTTGTCTCTTCGGATAGGGAATCCCACGTTACCGCCAAATTGCTGGCGATTCAGGGAATCCTTGATCGGCTTTCCTTGTGCTGTTAGGGAAAATGTTTGGCCCGGTACCAACGCTTGCGTGAAAGCAAAGGGATTGCGGGCATCCATGGAATCGTTTCGGAAAAACCCGAAAAGACTCCCGTGCAAATCGTTGCTGCCGGACTTGGATACGATATTGATTGTCGCGCCGCTCGCTCCACCTAACTCGGCTCCATAGTTGCTACGGTTAATCTGGAACTCTTGCACGGCGTCCTGGCTCAGGTTGAGGCGGACGCCGCCTGCGTCGTCGTTGGCTTCCCCGCCATCGACCGTCACGCTGTTCCCTCTGCCGTTGCTCCCATAGAAGGAAAGGCCGCTCTGGGGCGTCTGTTTGGGGCGGAAGTCCGCATTGTCAGCAAGCGTGCTCGAATTGCTGACGCCTGGCACCAACAAGGTAAACGTGAGATAGTCGCGACGCCCGATGGGCAGATCGGTGATGTATTGCTGCACTAGGGTGTCGGCCTGGCTGGCCCTGGCGGTTTCTACAGCCGGCGACTCACTTGTTACTTCTATATGCGTCGTGCCGGTTGCCACCCGCAGTTGAAAGTCCAGAATGAGCGTCTGCCCGACGTTGACCACTACATTCTTATGAGTCTCCGTCTGAAAACCGGCGAGTCGCGCGGTCACGCTGTAGGCTGACGGCGGAAGCCCCGTCACCTGATACTCGCCATCGCTCCCCGTTACGGCCGTCCGCCGTATCCCTTTCTCGGCATCTTCTATCTCCACAGTGGCCTTCGGAGCCGTAGCTCCAGTGGGATCGGTCACCGTGCCTCTGATCTCACCTGATGTGCCGGTACCTTGGGCATGAGCCACGGGATTCGCCGGAAACGACCACGCTATTAGCGCGAAAGCGCTAGCCAGCAAGGTTGACCTCATAGATCCTCCTGGTATACCGAGCACATCGCGGAGTTTTCGCTAGATTGGACCAAGTTAAGCTCTGCTTCCTACGACCAGTCCATGCCTGAGCCGGCCACAACCGGTGTAACCGAACCCGCCTGCCGGATTATTCCCGGCTCGGCAATTCGCATTGAGGCTCTACACGAAACCTTACGTCACCTCTCAGGAACTTAAGGACTCAATACCCCTCGACGGATGCATCCACAATTATGATAGTGCGTATCACATAATATTTACTAACGTCAAGACGATTCAGCAATTCAGCCCCCGAACCGGCGGGAGCCTGCCACCAGCGAACAACGTTGCTGAATTGGGGATGGAATGTGCGGCGGCGCACATAGCGTCTCGGTTGCTTCGTGGCGGGTCTCGGGGTCGAGGATTGTTAGCGGGGAACTAACACCATCCGGCCGTGGACTTGCCCGTGCGTAAGTTGTTCAAAGACTTCATTCACTTGCGTAAGCGGACGCGTCGCAACCTCGCACCGAACCTTTCCAGCTGCCGCCATCGCCAACAGTTCGCGCATATCCTGCCGCGTGCCGACTGAAGAAGCCTTGATACATATCTCGGAGGCCGCCATCAGAATGGGCGGGAAGCACAAGGATTCAGAGGGCAAGCCGACGACGAGGAGAATCCCGCCGGGTCTTACCGAGGGAAATGCCACGTCATAAGCTGCTTTTGCGGCGGAAGTCACAAGCGCGGCATGGACTCCTCCCCTGCGCCGCAGTTCCTTGACGACATTCACGATTGCCGCGTTCAGGGTGACGGATGCGCCCAAGCCTCTCGCCTGTTCGAGTTTTTCTTCGGACACATCAATGGCGCTCACGGTCGCTCCCAGTCCCTGCCCGATTTGTACAGCCAGGTGGCCCAAGCCGCCGACGCCGAAGACCGCCAACCGTTGCCCTGGCTGGATTTTGGCGTGCCTTAGGGCGCGATAGACGGTGACGCCCGCGCAGAAAAGTGGCGCAGCGTCGATGCAAGATAGTTCGTCGGGAATCTTCAAGGCATGGCTCGCGGGAGCCTTTACGAATTCAGCGTATCCGCCATCCACGGTTACGCCTGTGATTTGTTGTTTAACACAGAGGTTCTCATTCCCCTCGCGACAGAACTCACACTCCCCGCAGGTCCAGTGCACCCAGGGAACGCCAACGCGGTCTCCGAGCTCCAAATGATCGACGGATGCGCCCTTTTCTACAACGCGACCGCTGATTTCGTGCCCGAGAATCAATGGTTTTTTGGTGATGGGAACGATCTGGGGCCAATCACCATTGGCCACGTGCAGGTCCGAATGGCAGACGCCGCAAGCTTGGACCTCGATCAGCACCTCATGCGCTCCGGGCGCGGGCCGAGCGACCTCTTCGATACTCAGTTGTTCTTTGAATTCGTTCAGGATGGCGGCCTTCATCGCGTCCACCTCAAATAAGTTGGGATGCGTAACGCAGTTCTCAGCGGATGGATTGAGGACTTCTCTACCTCTGAGACGGATCAATGTCTCGCTAAGGTTTGGCTCCCCGCAAGAAGAATTCGACTGCATTTCTCACTCGCTCGGTGAGTTTATGAGGTCCGGTAAGATCTACGGCCCATTGACGCACGACGGTATTGAAAAGTCCTTCCATAAATTCGGCGAGGTGAACCACCGGAAAATCGCAGGTAATCTCGCCATTTTTTTGGCCTTCAGCAATGATTTCACGGAGCAGGCTGACAGTTGCGGCTTCCGCGCCTCGCAACTCCGGCGAACGGACCGGGTCCATCGCACCGGCAAGAATTACAGCCTGCCAGAGAGGTCGTCCCACTTCGGTCACATTTCCTAGAGTTTCGTAAAATCGGCGTAAGCGTTGTTCCGTGGTGGCCTTGACTGATAGCTCGGCCTTCAGGCTTTCGGCCTGGCGAGAAAACGCACGGCGTCCCACTTCGCGCAATACCGCGTCTTTGCTTGGAAAATAACGGAAGAATGTAGGCTGGCTGATTTCCAGGGTATGAACAATGTCGTCAACGCGCGTGTTTTCATAACCACGCTGGCGAAAAAGATGCAATGCCGTTTCGACGATTTGCTGGCGAAGGCGGGCTTTCTTCCGCTCACGAAGTCCGGATTTTGGTGCCTTCCCAGACTTAGGATCCTCGCGTCGTTTTTTTGTGCCCTCATTAGCGCTCACAGACGCTGTCGGCCGTCGCACGGCGACTTTTACACGGCGCATAAGACCTGTCCTCCGCGATGATGCGCCGCCAGTGGCGCTGCCTGCATTTCGATAGTCACGCTAACATTATAGTGACTAACGTCAGGTTGCAAGCCTCACTTCGATGGTGTCGGTTGCGCCTGCTCTTTTGCACGCTACCTCGACACGGTTGAACGTCTGAGTCGAGAAGCCGGGTTCAAATTTAAAGGTCCGTGGTAGCCGATCTGGAATCGGGGACTCTTCGGTAGTGAATGGGATGGGAGGATGCGAGGGCGTTTGTAACTTCCCAGAAGTCCGGTTGAGGGAAATTGCTTTTGATTCGACTCGGATCGTCCGACCCCATTCTGGGCGAATCGGAAGTTATTCCGGGCCCGAAGTTCAGGTTGCAGGCGAGACTGAATTGTGACGGAAACGTTGGGACTCGAGCCCGCGACCTCCTGTGTGACAGGCAGGAGGATATCCTCGTGGGTAACGAGGCACTCCCAAGCTAAAGTACCGTGCTGCAATCACTTGGATTTCCCGGCGCGCTCGTTAGCTGGCAAAACGAGGACCACGTGGTCTGAAAAAACAGTGTAAGCCTTTGAAATCTGGTGGACGAGAGGGGATTCGAACCCCCGGCCTCCTCGTTGCGAACAGTGGGGAAAATAAGCT
>Ga0209648_10002249_pt1 | contig 15943 bp, 13 predicted proteins | sample GraSoi2013_115cm_FD_185830 | JGI IMG/M metagenome (GOLD analysis project Ga0209648, IMG submission 185830) | Grasslands soil microbial communities from the Angelo Coastal Reserve, California, USA - Sample 9_17_2013_115cm (SPAdes) (version 2) | ecosystem: Environmental > Terrestrial > Soil >...
GTTGGTGGACGGGTCGGTGGCGATGGCGCCACCGCCGCTCAGGTATCCGCCCTTGGTGGGGGACGACACAAGGCCGGTGCGGGCGTCGTCGCTCGCCACCGCGTTGCTCAGCGTCGTCGAGCCCGAGCCCTCGACCAGCGTCACGACCACCGTGTAGGCCCCATCCGCAAGGGCTGGTAGTGAGGCGGTGGCCGTGCCTAGACCTGTCGTCGACCAGTTGGGCGCGTCCGTGACCTGCGCGTAGAAGTCCGTTGAGCTCGCGGGACCGATCACCGTGAACCGCGCCCAGACCGCGATTTTCGAGTAGTCGATGAACTGCGGATCGCTGGCCGGCGTCCGCTGGTCGACATTGACCGTGACGTGACCGGCGGTTGTGTCTGCGACATAGAACTCGCCCGTGTAAATGGTCGAAACTGGCTGGCTGATCACCAGGGCCGCCGTCGCGGAGCTGGGCGCGTAGGCGGGGCTGCCGGCGAAGCTCGCCTGGATTCCCGTCGGGTATGTGCCGGCATGAATGCCGGCGAAGCTCACGCCGAACCAAAAGGCGGCACCGAACGAGTCTGTCGAGGTGGTTATCGAACCACCGTTCGGCAGGGTGAGGGTGACTGGTTGGCCGGCGAACGGTTTGCCGTCGGCCTGGAGCGACGCGCTGATGTTCGCGCCTCCGTTGTACACGGACATCGCCGGAAACACCGTGAGGGCGGTCGGATGCACGACTCCGGTGCCCTGGAGCTGGAACGTCTGGTTGCCGCCGGGCGCGTTGTAGCTAAAGGCGATGCTCGCGGTTCGCGTGCCGCCGGCGGTCGGCGTGAACGAAACGATCGCCATGCAGTACGACCCCGCGGGCAGTGGGTTCCCGTTCATGGGGCAGTCAGTACTGAGGGCGAAATCGCTCGGCCCGGTTAGGCCGATCGAGTTGACGGCGAGCGGGCCCGTGCCGGTGCTCGACAGCGCGAAGGCCGCAACCCCATTGACGGTCGAGCCGACGTCCACGTTGCCGAAGTTCGTTCCGAGGCCGAACACGTTAAGAGTCGCGCTCGGTGTGCCTTGAGGAGTCTGGATTCCGCTGCCAAGCTCCCACGTGTCGCCATAGATCGTCGCCGGCGACGTCGCCGCGTTCCATCCCCCGAAGACAACCATCCGTCCGCGGGTCGCGTCGTATGCCATCGACTGGCCAGAGCGGATCGGGGGCGCGGCGGCCGGAAAGTCGTGCGTCCACTGGGCGCCGTCCCACTCCCACGTGTCGTTGGATTCACCGAGGTCGTTCGGCTGGAAGTGGTCACCCCCGAACAGCACGGTCCTGCCCCGCTGCGTGTCGAAGGCGAACGATTCCCAGAATCGATTGTGCGGCGCAATGGTTGTCGGTATCTGCGCCCAGCTGACGCCGTCCCATTCCCACGTGTCGCCCAGACGGCCGCTCGAGTCGTGACCACCGAACAGCACGGCCCGGCCACGAGTCGGATCGAAAGCCATGGCGGGACCATCGCGCGGCGTCGGGGAGCTGGCGGGATTCATTTGCGTCCAGGTGCTGCCGTCGTACACCCACGTGTCCGCCAGATGGCCGTTCGGACCGTCGCCGCCGAACAGCACCGTGCGGTTCCTGACCGAGTCATAGGTCATCGCGGCCCAGACGCGCGCCGGTGGAGACGTCGCCGGGTTCTTTTGCGTCCAGCTCGCCCCGTCCCACTCCCACGTCGCCGAGCTGGTGCCGGTACTTCCGGATCCGCCGAACAGCACCGACACGGCCCGCGCGCTGTCGTACGCCATCGTTCCGCCGGCGACCGCCGGTGGAGAGGCGGCGGGCGCCATCTGCGTCCAACGCGCTCCGTCCCACTCCCACGTGTCACGGAGGTTGCCCGGACCGGAGTCGGTGCTGCCCCCGAACAGGACGCTGACCCCACGCGCGGAGTCGTAGTCCATGACCGAGAAGACTCTTGGAGACGGATTCGGAGTCGCAGCGACCTGTTTCCAATCGAGCGGCGACGTGGTGACGCCGCGCAGTGCCCACGTGTCCCCCAACTGCGGGTTGTAGGCGATGTTCGCGGCGCCTCCAAAGATAACGAGCTCCGCGCGGTTCGGATCGTAAGAGATCGCCGCCTGCAGCCGGCGATTGATGTTGATGTTCGTGGCTAGCTGCTGCCAGTCGGCGCCGTCGTAGAGCCAGTTGTCGTTGAACGGAGCGTTGGGATCGTTCGCTCCGCCGAACATGACAATGCCGCCGAGGCTGGAGTCATACGCCATCGATTGCCACAGCCGAGCCGACGGCGAGTGCGCGGTCGTGACCTGCGTCCAGTCGACGCCGTCGTACTCCCAGGTGTCGTTCAAGTTGACGCCGTTTGGATCCTGGCCGCCGAACAAAACCGTGCGGCCGCGCGCGGAATCGAAGGCGAGGGTGTGCCCTCTTCGAGCAGGCGGCGAGTGAAGGGTGGTGGTCACCTGGGTCCAGTCGCTGCCGTCGTACTGCCAGGTGTCGTTGAGCAGCCCGGTGCCCGGCGCTCCACCGAAAAGCACCGCGACGTGTCGCACCGAGTCGTACGTCATCGCGGTCCACAACCGCGCGGGCGGAGTGTGCGGGGGCAGCTTGTGGATCCAGGTCGAGCCGTCCCACTCCCATGTGTCCGACAGGATGCCGTTGAAGTTGTAGCCGCCGAAGAGGACCGACACACCACGCGCCGAGTCGTAGACCATCGGCGCGAGATACCGGCCCGATGGCCCTGTGACCTGGAGTTGAGTCCACGATGTGCCGTCGTACTGCCACGTGTCGGAAAGGTAGGCGGACGAACCTCCGAAAAGGACGGTCTTTCGGTGCATGAGGTCGTACGTCATTGAAGGGCCGCCACGAGGCGACGGTCCCGTGGTCGCCGTTTGAACCCAGTTCGTGTTTACGGTCACCTGGGCGTGCGCGACGGTCGACGGGATAGTCGTCGCGATCGCGACAACGAAACTAATGGCGACGGTCCTGGCATTAAACAGCCACTTCATGACAGGGTCGGTGAATCTAACAGGCCCGTCGAGGATTTCCTGCGTTAAACAGGGTTCTGCTTCCTTGGTACTTGCATATGCAATAAACTGGGGAACGAGGTATTTGTAACTGCAAATGGTATCTCCCAAATGAGCAGATTCCCGGACATCGAGTTCGGATTGGATTCGTTCGTTCCCATCAGCGTCGACGAGTCGGGTCGCGAGCTCACCGGCGACGTCGTCATTCGCAACACGGTCGAGGAGGCGGTACTCGCAGATGCTGTCGGTATCGACTCGTTCAACATCGCCGAGCACTACCGCCGCGACATGATGGATTCCGCCGCGAGCATCATCCTGGCTACGATCGCCGGCCGGACCAAAAGCATTCGACTCGGCACTGCCGTCACCGTCCTGAGCACACAGGACCCCGTTCGGGTTTACACCGAGTTTGCCACCCTCGACGCTGTGTCGAACGGCCGGGCCCAGTTGATCGCCGGCCGGGGCTCGCTGATCGAGTCATTCCCGCTCTTCGGTTACGACCTCAACGATTACGAGGACCTCTTCGAGGAGAAGCTCGACCTGCTCACGCGCCTGCTGCGAGACCAACCCGTCACCTGGTCGGGCAAGTTCCGCTCTCCACTCACCAACCAGTACCTCAGTCCTCCCCTCCCGAACGGACATCTGCCCGTGTGGGTTGGCGTTGGCGGCAGTCCCCAGTCGGTTGTTCGAGCAGCGCGCTACGGCCTCCCGCTCATGCTGGCCGTGATCGGCGGGCCGCCGATCCGATTCTTGCCGCTGATTGAGCTCTACAAGCGAGCTCTCGAGAAGTATGGAAAGCCGCTGCAGCCCATCGGTATGCACTCACACGGGCTCGTAGCCCGAACCGACCAGGAAGCCGCGGACATTCAATGGCCACATTGGGCTCATATCTTCGAGCGGGCCGCAGCCGAGCGCGGGTGGGCGCGGCCGACCAGGGATCGATTCCAGGCCGAGGTCGACGAAGGATCGCTGTATCTCGGGTCGGTGGAAACTGTCGCGACCAAGATTGCGTGGGTCATTCGGCTCCTCGGGCTCAGCAGGTTCGACCTGGCCTACGCGACCGGGCGAGTACCACACGAACAGAAGATGGCGACCATCGAGCTGTACGGACGGGAGGTGATCCCGCGAGTCAGGGAGCTGCTCTCGGATCCGGCCGAGGAGCCGGCACAAGACGACCAGAGCCTGGCGAGCGCGAGCGCGAGATCATCGAGTGTCTAGCAGCGAGCCCATCGAGCGCCGCCTGGGGATCGTGGGAGCCGGCAAGGCCGGCACCGCCATCGCCCGCGCGGCCGTGGCCGGTGGCTACGACGTCGCAATTTCGGGGTCCGGGCCCGCCGAGCGCATTGAGCTGATTGTTGAGGTGCTCGCTCCCGGCGCTCGCGCCCTCTCAACTGACGCGGTGGTCAGATACGCGGGGATCATCGTCCTGGCGATACCTCTGCACCGCTTTCGGGAACTTCGACGCGACCTGTTCGCCGGAAAGATCCTCGTCGACGCCATGAACTACTGGGACGAGATCGACGGCGTTGATGAGCAGTTCGAGACTGCACCGGCGGGCACGAGCGCGCTCGTACAGGAGTGGTTCACCTCCGCGAAGGTTGTGAAGAGCCTCAATCAACTCGGCTACTTCAAGTTCGAGAAAAGCAGACGTCCACACGGCGCGTCGGACCGCATTGCCATGGCGGCCGCCGGCAATGACCCCGCGGCGGTTGCTGTGGTGCTTCAGCTGATAGATAGCCTCGGATTCGACGCCGTCGATGCCGGGAACCTCGAAGCCGGGCTGGCCCTGCAGCCAGGTGGCCCGATCTTCGGAGCGGGTCACAGCGCGAAGGAATTGTCGAACCTCCTTTCGCGTGAGGCGGCCGCCCCGCTGCTTGCGAAGTAGGCGCTGGCCTTTGAGGCGTTCCACATAGCGTTAAGGAGTCCTAGTCGGGCGCCTGCGCGATCGCCCGTCGCAAGATAATCCGGAACGCTCTGTCGAAATCTGGCCGTGCCTCGGGCAGGAGTGCATCCCGCTGCCGGCTCCATGCAATCGCATGCGCAAACCAGCCGACATGGATCGCGAGTTCGAACGTCTCTTCCAAGCCGCTCCCCCACGGCTCGAGGTATGCGTCGCGCAGCCGGCGGAACCAGGGGTTATCAGGACCAAGTCCATTGAACTCCTCGAGGAACCGGAACGTCTCCAGCAAAGAGAAAAAGGGATGCGCGACCGATGAGTCTCCCCAATCGACGACGCGGAACTTGCCGTCGTTTGTATAGAGGTTTGCCATGTGGAGGTCGTCGTGCTGGACCGATTCCCGGATTCCGAGCTCAGCCAGCATGGCGCAGAGTTCGATGAAGCGCGGCGCGTAATCCCGCAGGCGGTTGACGTCATTTACCGCGAGCGGGAGCTCGGTCGTCAGCAGACGCTCATAGCCCGCCGGCAGCACTCCCGTGCGCAGGTCGGGCACGCCGTGGGCGATGTGGTCGAGGGCGTATGCCGACTCTCCTTTCTGCAGCTCGGCATACGACGGCAGTGCTTCGAGCCAGGCCTCGGGCGGGTTTCCTAGCTCTCGAACCGCGATACCGGCGTCGCCCAGCAGAATCCAGCAGCGGTCTTCGTCTACGGCCAGTACTTCAGTGACGCGGTCAGGCCATCGGGCGTAGAGCTGAGCGGTCAGCCTCGGCTCGAATGCCTGAACTTCCGCGCAGGCTTTGAACCATATAACGCCTCCCGCGATGGGCACCCGCATCACCGTCGCCCACGGCCGATCGTGAGTCGTTTCGATGGCGCCCACCGGCTGGATTTGTTCGCGGATCCACTCTTCGGCGGCAGCCCTGTCCAAAGAGCTCAAAAGTAGCGGGATGGGGTGGCTACCTGGACGATTTTAGAACTGCCGTTTTGAATACGAGTCAGGCCCTCCATCGGCGCGAAACGGGGCCAAACGGCGTTCCAGACGCGGTTTGATCTAGCTTCCACATTGCTGCGGCAGCGCGCCTGGCGCAACACCCGGCTTACTCGTAGCGGAGGGTTTCCGCCACCCGTAGCCGCGCCGCGCTGAGGGCGGGGATCACGCTTGCCAGGGTGGCGATCACGAAGGTGAAGATCAGCATCGGCAGCAGGTTCAGCGGGTTGAAGGCAAAGCCGATGTTGATGAGAACCGCTCCAATCAGGCTTATGAAGCCGTAGGCGGCCGGGAGGCCGAGGACCACGGCCAATGCCCAGGCGATGCCCGCTAAGGCAAGCCCCTCGATCCAGAAGACCGCGGCCACCCGCGCCCCGGTCGCGCCGAGTGAGCGCAGCACGCCGATCTCCCGACGCCGCTCGAGAACTGAGGTGGTGAGTGTGTTGAACAGACCGAGGATGCCGACCAGCGCGACGATCGCGGCCACCGCATACAGCAGCAAGTAGAGCACCTGGAACTGGTTCTGGTTGCGCTTGATGTTTTGCGCGTTCGTCGTCACGACAGGCGCCAGCCCCTCACCGGTCAGCTTGTCGTCGAGCCGGTTTGCGGTCTCATCGACTGCCTTCTGGGAGTGGTCCTCGGTCCCGATCATGAAGCCGCTCGCGAGGCCGGCCGGCCGGTCCTCGAACTCGTAGAGTTGGTCGATCGGAGTCAACGCGACCCCGATCGTCCCAAGGCTGCCGTTGAGGTCATGGACGACTCCGATCACCTGAAAGGTCTCGGCCTTGGCGCCCAGCGAAAGGGGTAGGCCGTCGCCGACCTTGAGGCCAGCCTTGGACGCCAGCTGCTCGTTGACCAGGACGACGCCCATCTCGCCTGGGCGGAACCAGCGGCCGCGGAGCAGGTCTCGCCGGTAGAGCTTCGGGTCGTCGTCGGTGCCGGTGAGGATGACTGTGCCCCACTTCGACTTGGCGCCGGTATTCTCGAACCGCTCCACGGTGGCCACGTTGGGTGTCGAGAGCAGTTCAGCCCGAATCTGATCGGCCGGCTGCGGGCGATTCGTGAAGACGAACAGGTCCGACCCGTACTGCTCAAACAGGTGACTGACGAATGTGTCGACCGAGTAGGTGGTCGTCTGGATTGCCAGGAACGCGGTCGCCGAGAAGGTCAGGGCTAGCAGCGTGAAGGCGGCCTGGGATCGGCGCCGGAAGACCGAGCGAAGGCCGAGCCAGGCGATCTGAGGAACTCGGCTGAGAAGAGCCGGCACCGGTCGTGTAGACGCCTTTCCCCCACCGCTCACGCCATACGCGCTGATGGCTTCACGCACTGAGATCCGGGTCCCAGCGAGGACTGGCAAGATCGCGGCCGCGAGCGGCACGCCGAGTCCGACTGCGACGCTGACCACGATCACTCCGGGGTCGACCCGAAAGGGACCGATATCGAGCGTGATCAAGTCGGCCAGGAACCGGGTGAACAGATACCCGCCGACCAGGCCAGCGGCTATGCCGAGGACCGTCCCGGCGGCGCCGAGGAGCGCGACAGTGGTCAGATAGCCGCGAAGCACCTTCCCCCGGGAGGCGCCGATCGCTTTCATCGTCCCGATGATCCCGGTCTGCTCCCCGACGAGGGTGGTGATTGTGTTGACGATCAGGAATGCTGTCAGCAGCAAGGCGGTCAGGCTGAGAGCGTTCATCACGGTAAAGAGCCCATGGGCCGGGGTGGGGTCGAAGTCGTTGCCCCTGATCGACGCGTCGAGCACCACGACGCCATTGGTGCGGAGGTCCTGGATGATCGACGCCAAAGTGTCACGCCCCTGATTGGGATCGCGCACTTTGATCGACACCGTGTTTGGCTTGTCGACGCCAGTGGCCTCGGCAAGGCCCTCCTCGCTCATGTAGCCGCGGGCGAATGAGCTGAAGCCGGCGCTGAGGTCGCCGAGGGTTCGGGAGAGCCCCACCACTCGCAGCGAGACCGGCCCGTGCGCGCTGGCGATGGTGACCGAGTCGCCGATCCGGAACGCCTGCAACGCCCTGTCGCTCGACTCCATGACGATCTCGCCCTTGCCCGGATACCTGCCGTCCGAGAGCTGGACGGGATACAGGGCCGAGTGCGCAAGATCCGACCGAGCGATGATGCCCATGTTGACGTGGCCGGGCGGCGCCGAAATTTGCCACCGGGTCGGATAGTTGGTGTCGATCATCACCGTCTCGACATTGGGGATGGCACCGAGGCCGGCCGCCAGCGACTGGTCAACCGCCTCGGCGTCGACCACCAGGTCGGCCGTCGCCCGCTCGCTGTGACTGTAGGCGAAGGCCGAATACAGGGCGCCCGAGGCGACATTGATCGCCGTCAGGCCGCCGACGCCGATCATGATCCCGAGCACGACGAGAACGGTCCGCAGCTTTCGCCGGGTGATGTCCGCAAGCGATTTGTGAGTGAGCGGCGTCATGGCCGGCATCAGATTTCAAGGCGGACGATCGCCGTGGTGCCCTCGGCGGCCACGATCCGGCCGTCGAGCAGCTCGATCCGAGCGATGGCCCTCGCCGCGAGGCCGGCGTTGTGCGTCACGTAGATAACCGTCTTGCCCTGGCTCGGAAGGCCGGCGAGGACCTCGAACACTTCCTGGGCCGAATGGGAGTCGAGGTTGCCGGTCGGCTCGTCGGCGACCAGCACCGGAGGGTCATTTGCGAGGGCGCGGGCGATCGCGACGCGCTGCTGCTGGCCGCCCGACATCGCACTCGGCAGCCGGTTGCCGAGGTGGTCGATGCCGACCAACTCGAGGCATCGGCGAGCGCGTTCGTCCCAAGCCCGCCGGGGCAAGACGCCGCCAAGCTCAAGCGCGAGCATCACGTTCTCACGTGCGGTCAGCGTGGGCAGGAGTTGGAAGAACTGGAAGACTATGCCGACGTTGGTACCCCGCCACCGTGCGAGCGCGTCCTCGCTCTTGGCCCTGAGCTCATGGCTCCCGAAGATGATGCGACCGCTGGATGGGTGGTCGAGGCCAGTGAGCATGTTGAGCACAGTGGACTTGCCGCTGCCCGAGGGGCCGTTGATGGCGAACAGGCTGCCCTGGGGGACCGAGAAGGTCACGTCGTCGAGGATCAGGGTGCGCTGCCCCTGCTGGTCGAAATGCCGGCTCAAGTGTTCGACCTCGATGAGTGCCGACATAATGGGGGTAGCGTGGACTGCCTCTGGCTTGATCCCGCGCATCGACCGCGGACGAAGTCTAGCGCCGGTCGTGAATGGCCGGTCCAGACGGTGAACGCTGCTGGTCCGCTTCGGTCCAGCACGATATGGACCGCGACCGGCCCACCGCTGCGCTGACAGAATGGCTTGATGCGTGATTCGTTAGCGACGCGGGTGGTCGGAGAATCGGCGCGCCCGCGCCGATGCACGTGCCCGGATGGCTGGTCGGGCTCCTGGCGGGACGCTTCGCGGAAGCGACTCTGCAGGAAGGGCGCGGGGCGTCCGACGCCAAGGCCAAACGGGAACTGGGCTGGGCGCCCCGGCACCCTACCTGGCGGGAAGGCTTTGTGGCGAGGAACTAGCGCCTCGGTCGGCCACCACCGCCTCGATCATCTGGTGTAGGGTCGTTGAGTCGGTTCGACCATACGTCCTAGTTGGCGCAAAGGTTCCATCAACATGAGTTCAGTCGCCAGCGAGAGTGCTGCGAGGAGCTCGGTCAAACGGATGCCCGGCTTGGCGAGGCCGAACTGTCCTGCGGCAACAGCTCTCTCACGCGCCTATTCTGCGTGCATGGTGAGCGCGCGCCGGCAGCCGGTGGATCTGAACTAAGGCCGAGAGTCGCTCTGTTGTGGGAGGCGTCAGTGGCCGGCTCGCTGCGAAGTAGGACCGTGGGTAACAGGATTTGTTACGTGGTGGCGTCCTATCACCCCACGCCGCGCCGCTGAACGGCAGATCAAGGCGCGGCGGTGGTGAGGATTTTCGTCCACCTTGTTGACGAGCAGCGACACTGAAAGGTGGAGGTTGTCAGATGAACCCAGAGGACTTTCCCGCGCCGAAGGTCGGTTTCGTCATTACGCACTTTCTCGTGGTCTCTGATCAGGACCGGTCGCGTGAGTTCTATAAGTCGCTATTCGACGGGCAGGTCCTCCTGGAACGCGACCCGGTCATCATGAAGGTTGCCAACACGTGGCTGATCCTGAATGTGGGCGGCGGTCCTACGGACGACAAGCCCACTGTCACTCTCACCACGCCGCCCGACCCCAACCGCACAAGCGCATTCCTCAACATTCGCGTCGCCGACATCCAGAAGTCCTACAAGGAATGGTCGGCGAAGGGAGCCGAGTTCCTCACCGAGCCGAAGGACCATGGACGTGAGATCCGCGCGTATATCCGGGACCCCGACGGCCACCTGATCGAGGTCGGCCAAGCCACCGGCATAATCACCTGATCCCGCCAGGCATCCGCAGATGTCTGATGTCCGGACACATCACATTCGAACGGGCGATGGGATCGAACCCGCGCGACCAGCCTGGAAAGCTGGCCCACACGACGCCCAGAGTTAGATGTCCCGTTAGGGTCAAACGCCCGTTTGTGTCGCAGACCATGTTGGCCGGGCTGGTTTTGATCTTGAATCTGGGCGACCGGACGGACTGAAAAGCAGGGTCCCTATTGGGACGACTTTATAACCGCCGTTTTGAATTCGAATCTGGCGTCCTGATCCGCCCTCGCGTGCGCCATTGCGGGGTGGACGCCCAAAGATCTAACTCCCCAGCAGCCGGCAAACGACGCCGCCGGACTAAAACGGGGCCGAGCCGCACCACCTACCTAGCTGCGTGGGCGGCGTCGATTAGGCCAGTGAAGACGGGGTGTGGCGCGCCCGGCGTCGATCGCAGCTGCGGCTGGTAGAGGGTGCCCACGAAAAATGGGTGGTCGACCCTCTCGATGGCGCGGACCTCACCGGTGGCTTCGGTGGCTGCGATTCGCATCCCATGCTCGCCCGCGATGTGCTGCACTTCCCGAGGCTAGCCCGTACGAGCACGTCGTGTGCTCGACCACGCGCTGAATGCCATATAGCTTGCCGAGGAGCGACCCCGACGCTAGCTCGACCATGATCGTCTGGTCCAGGAGCGAACACTCAAGCAGGGTGATGACGGGCGTGCCGCCCGGGCCGTACTCCGCGTGGGCGGCATCACCAATCCCGGCGAGGTTCCGAGCGTGCTCGACCAGCACATGTTGAAAGCCACCTCAAGTGCCAACCAGCGGGATGTTCCGCTCGCGCGCTTCCAGCACGACCCCATGCGCCGCCTCTGGATCGCGGTATGGGCTGCCGGGCCCAACGATGACTGCCGATCCAGCGACGGCGACCCGGCCAGCGCTACGAATCGTGTCGGTGGGTACAACTCGGACCTCGATGGGGATCCCACGAACCTCCGACACATGTCCGAGGGCGGCGAGGGTCGCGCGATGGTACCGGTGATCGGCCGGCAGATCCATCAGCACTGTGACCACGACAGCGGGCACCGATGAACGTTAGCAGCACCATGACGCGATTCACTGAATTTAATTGGCATTTACCTGGGATTGTCCCGGGATTGACATGGCACACCCAGTGGTATAGGCTTGGCACTGAGGTGATGAATGGATGGCGGTAGCCCACTCACGGCCAGATCTCGCGGCGCATCAACAGGTCGTACACATGGACACCCACACGGTTGTCAGTACCTTGCTGGAGTTACTTGGAGCCAAGCTGGTGAGCTATATCGGCGGCGTTTCCGAAACAAGAGCCGCGCGCCAATGGCTTGACGGCACGCGTGATGTCAGGCCTGACGTGCAGGCTCGGCTCCGCGAGGCTCTAACGGTTGCCCTGACGATTGCCTCCAAAGACGAAGCTCGTGTTGTGCAAGCGTGGTTTCAGGGCCTAAACCCACAACTCGAGGATCGGTCTCCGTCGCGTTTGTTGCGCGAGGGTGCTCTCGAAAAGGTGGGCCCGGAAGTACGACAGGCGGCGCGGGCTTTCGTCGTCGGCGGCTAGCTAACGACGGCGATGGCGCTGTCGACGCAGGCGTTGCCGCCGCAGCTCTTTCGACTTGGACGAGCACGGGATGCCTGGGAGTTCCCGCCATGGGAGGCCGCCGATCCGACGACGGGCACGTTCGGCAATCGATGGGATGATCCTGGCAGCGTCTTTAGAGTCCTCTACACGAGTTCGAGTCGGTTGGGGTGTTATCTGGAGTGTCTGGCACGCTTCCGACCTGACCCCGCGGTGGTCGGAGCATTGGCTGAGATCGTGGAGAATGCCGACGAGCTGCCAGCGACTGCGACGGCCGGAACGTTGCCCGGGTCTTGGCTAGCAACCCGTCGCCTCGGCACAGCGCACTTCATTGGACCCGCGGCGGCCGCCATTGGTACGGCCCATTCACTCAGCGTGTTGAATCGTGACTTGACCGAGGTGTTGATCGACCTGCAGCTTAAGGAAGTTGACGCGGCAGCTATTCGCCTAAGAGTGCCGGGCAGATTCACTCAGGCGGTCAGCCGCTACGTTTTCGAGTCCGTCGCAGAGGACGGCAAGCTGTTTGCCGGTATTTTCTACCACAGCAGGTTGGGTGATGACATTCACTGCTTCGCCCTGTTCGAAGGCGAAGGACGGTGGACAATCAACGACGCTTCAAGCGCGGTAGTTGCTCCGGACGATGCCGACCTAGTCCATGCTCTCGAGATGCTTGGGGTGACTCTCGAAGTTGCGCCGGGAAGCTAGCGTCCCAACCGTCACACTTGAGCATCTCTGCAGTGATGAGTTGAGGCGCTGAAAATCGTCATGAACGCCCGGCCGCCCTTGCTGCCGGCCCTTCGTCTTTGAACGAGGAGGCGAGAGATGAAATTCGGCCTTTGCCTAGTTTCCACCTTCCCCTGGCGGCTCTGTGAGATGGCTGTCGGCATCGCCGAGTCTATGCACGCTGACTCCATCTGGGCACCCGATCATTTCCTCGGGGTGGTCCATCCGACCCTCTGGGCCGATAGACCGACGGCCAGCATCCTCAACGACCCCGACGCATTCACTGACCCATTCTGTCTTGGCGCTGCACTCGGGCGGGCCACAACGATTCCATATGGCGTCTGTGTTACCGACTCGATCCGCCGCGGCCCAGCTGATGTCGCGCGCACCGCGCTCACGCTCCAGCACCTTTGCCAGGGGGGCTTCAACCTGGGTATCGGCTCTGGCGAGGCTGAGAACATCGTGCCCTTTGGCTATCCGTATGACCGGCCGGTGGCACACACAGAAGAGTTCCTGAAGACGTTGACAACTTTGCTCCACACGGGACGGATGCCCGAGGGAGTCGGCCGGTTGGGACTGCCCAGGGAATCTCAGGCCGGCAGGGTCAAGCTGTGGGTGGCAGGCCACGGACCGAGAATGCTTCGACTTACGGGTCAATACGGAGACGGCTGGATCCCCGCCTTCTCGATGACGCCCGAGGAATACGGCGAGAAGAAGGCGGTTATCGCGCGCCATGCTGCGGCAGCCGGCCGACCGGAGCCTGAATCAGGTCTCTTCATCTTCCTACTGCTGGGCGAGAGCCGTAACCGGATCAAACAGATGTTCGACGCACATCCCCTTAGCAAACTGATAGCGATTTTCGCACCCGGTGAAACCTGGCAGAAATACGGCCTAGAGCACCCGTCTGGCAGCTCGAGCCGGGGGATCGTCGATGTGATCGTCCACGAACTCGATCCTCAGACGCTGCGCGAGCTCGCGCCCAAGATCCCCTTCGAGCTGCTGGAGGAAGGCCTTTTCATGGGCAATGTGACTGAGGTTGCCGATCGGTTCAGAGGCTACGCCGAACACGGCTGTGAACATGTCGTCGTCGCCAACCTCACCGGCATGGTCGGAGGTATGGACGAGGCTCTCGCACGGATGCCTGACTTCAGCGCCCTGCGTCAGAACCTGGGCGAGCTTCGGGCGCCAGCGTAGCAATCACTCGGTACGTCTTGTTGGGGAGTGCCCATGTGGCGCTGCGTTCCTGAAGCCAGGCGACGCGTCGCAAGAGGAGAGGACGCCCAAGTTAGGTATCCCGTTAGGGTCAAACGCCGGTTCGCATCGCCGGACAGCGGTGGCCGGTCCGTTTGATCTTGAATCTGCGCGACCGAGCGGAGCGAAAAGCAGGGTGGCTAGCGGGATTTGAACCCGCGACAGCCAGATCCACAATCTGGTGCTCTACCGTGCTGAGCTATAGCCACCACCGTGCGGGCCAGGAGATCGTCGCCGCCCCGAGGGAACCCGATTTTACCCGCACTCGTGGTGGACAATTAAAAGCGATGGCAACTCCAGCCGAGTTCGACCAGATGATCAAGTCGGGCGAGCTCATCGAGTCCCGCCGGGAAATGACGGCCGAGTACCTCCGGGAGCTCAAGCACACCCTGATCGTCTCCGGCGACACCGAGCTCATCTCGGCTCCGGCCTATTACCTGGCCGCCAAGCGGGCGCCTTCGATCAACGCTTTCATGACCGGCATCGCGATCATCCAGGACGAGCTCGCGCACGCCCACATCGCGTACCACATCCTCGAAGAGCTCGGCGAGGACCAGGAGAAGCTCATCTTCAGCCGCGATCCGAAGAGCTTCCGCTACCCCTACGCGTTCGACGTCCCCCTCGACAGCTGGACGGAGCTTGTGGTCGCCAACGGGATGTACGACCAGGCCGGCTTCTGCCTGCTCGGCGATATCCACGAGAAGTGCTCATACGGTCCGTGGAAGCGGGGCCTGAACAAGGTGATGGCGGAGGAGAACTTCCACCTCCGCAACGGCCGCACATGGATGAAACGCATCAGTGCCGCCGGAGGCTCGGCCAAGGATGAGCTGCAACGCGCGGTCGACTGGATGTTCCCGCTGAGCGTCGAGTGGTTCGGGCTGCCGGACGAATTGAAGATGCATTCGACTCAGCTCGAGTACCGCTTGAAAGGCCTGACCAACGACCAGCTTCGCCAGTGGTGGCTGTCGACCGTGGTGCCGTACTGCGAGCAGATCGGGATCAAGGTGCCGGCGCATAAGGAGACTCGCGACGGCAAGGACGTGTGGGAGCTCGACTATCCGTTCCCATGCGAGTTCGACGCCGAAGAGAAGCGGTGGGATTTCAAGCAGCCGATAACGTGGGATGACGTCCTGGTGCGGTGGCGGAATCGCGGCCCGCGCAATGCCGAAATGGTCGCCATGTTCCAGGAAGAGTTCCATAAGTTCCGCAAGACGCACCGCAACGGCGAGTCGTGAACGAGCGTTTCTGGGCTGCGCTGAGCGAGGTCCAGGATCCGGAGATGCCGATCAACCTGGTCGACCTCGGCGTCATCTACGGCATCGATGAGCGGGATGGCGTGGTCGAAGTCGACCTCACGTTCACTGCGATGGGCTGCCCGGCATCCGACTTCATCCTCGAAGACGTACGCGAGCGATTGCTTCGCGAGGACGGCGTGCGCGATGTGCGCGTGAAGGTGGTATGGGACCCGCCCTGGACGAGCGCGCGTATGACGCAGGCCGGCCGCGACGCGCTCGAAGCCTGGGGCCTGGCCGTTTGACGAACTACAAACGCGTAAGCGGTGACGCAGTCGAGTACGAAGTGTTCGCGCGCAAGACTCGGGGCGAGCCGCTGCACCAGGTCGGCAGTGTGGTCGCACCCGACGACGACCTCGCGGTTGCCTACGCGCGTGCGACCTACGACGAAGAGCGATGGATTGAGATGGCGATCGTGCGCAAGGACAACGTCATCGAGCTCTGGCAGCCGGGGGAATGAGCCTCTCCGACCTCGTCCTCAGCATTGCGGACAACAAGCAGATGCTCGGCCTCCGTTACGCCGAATGGGCCACCCGCGCACCATCGCTGGAAGCCGACATCGCTGCCGCGGCGATGGGTCTCGACGACCTCGGCCACAGCCGCGTGTTGTACGGCTGCCTCGAGCCGCTGGGCGAAGATCCTCGCAGCCTCGAGCGCGAGACCGACCCCGGCAGCCTTCGCTCCCTCCCCTACTTCGACGAGCCATGGATCGAATGGAGCCAGTTCGTCGCCGCCAATGCCATTCTCGACACCGCCTTCACCGTGATGATCGAGGC
>Ga0209648_10002250_pt1 | contig 15943 bp, 16 predicted proteins | sample GraSoi2013_115cm_FD_185830 | JGI IMG/M metagenome (GOLD analysis project Ga0209648, IMG submission 185830) | Grasslands soil microbial communities from the Angelo Coastal Reserve, California, USA - Sample 9_17_2013_115cm (SPAdes) (version 2) | ecosystem: Environmental > Terrestrial > Soil >...
CATTGTGCTACTCGGCTTGTCCGGTGGTGGGGCTCGATCAGGATTTCGTGGGGCCGGCGGCGCTGGCGCTGGCGCAGCGATATAACCTGGACAGCCGTGACCAGGGATCGGCCGAACGCCTGGCAAGGTTGGCTCATCCGGACGGCATATGGGGATGCACTTTCGTCGGGGAGTGCACGCGGGTTTGCCCCAAGCATGTGGACCCCGCGGGAGCAATCCAGCAGTACAAACTCACGGCCGCGCTCGATTGGGTGAAGTCATTTATATTGCCTCGCGGGCACGAAGACATGCCTAAGGAATCTGCCCATGACTGATCAGACCATAGCTGGCAAGACCATGACTGACCAAAGCATGACTGACCAGGCGGCTCGCACCGAGTTCCATCCGCGCTGGTATCGGAAGCGCCTATCCACGTGGTGGTGGTTGGGTGAGTGGCACTATCTGACATTTATTTTGCGGGAGCTCAGCAGTCTTTCGGTGGCGTGGTTCGTGGTGCTGACGCTGTTCCAGTTGCGAGCATTGTCGCGTGGACCGGAGAGTTACTCGCGCTTCACCGATCGGTTGCAATCGCCGATTACGATTGCCCTCAACGCGATCGCGTTTTGCTTCATAGTGTTTCACACGATTACCTGGTTCAATGCTGCGCCGCGCGCCATGCCGGTGCGAATGGGTGGAAAGCGTGTTCCCAAATTGCTGGTCACCATTCCGAATTACGCATTGTTGTTTGTCGTTTCGGCATTTGTTGCCTGGTTGCTATTGAGGACGCCATGATTGAACGATCAACGACCGAACAATCAATGAGTGAACGACCAAAGGGCGGACGATCGACGGACAAACCATCCGATGAAGCTTTCTTCTGGCTTCTGTTCAGCGCGGGCGGAGTCGTGGCGGCCGTGCTGATCCCGATTCAACTGTTTTTGTTTGGATTGGCGTTTCCCCTGGGCTGGCTTCCCCAACCGAGCTACGAGCACGTCATAGCGTTGGCGCGCTCGCCGTTGGCGCGGATTTATCTTTTCGTCCTGTGCTCCCTGCCGCTGTTTCACTGGGCGCACCGTTTTCGGTTTACGCTCTACGACGGGTTGCAGGTCAAGCACCTGAATGAAGTGATTTTTGCGTTTTGCTATGGCGGGGCGCTGCTGGGCACGGCGCTCGCCGCGTATCTGCTCTGGATGATCTAGCAGGTTGCGGAAAAACTCTGCCTCGAGCAGGTTTTGTTTTTGCGCGCTAGAAGCGGCCGCCGACGCTCAGAGATCCGCTTCACGGAGGTCAACATGGAACTCAAATTAAAGACCATCTCGAAGGCTGGTATTCCGGAAGCCATCTCAAAAGCCGAGCTCTACCGCTCACTCAATGAACCGGAAGAGGCAGAATCGATCTGCCACGACATCCTGGCGGTCGAGCCCGAACACCAACTGGCGCTCCGCCTGCTGGGCCTGGCAATTACCGACCAGTTCTGCGGAGACGCGTCGGATCGCCATGGGGAAGCGGAGAAACTTTTCCAAAGACTCGACGCGCACTATGAACGACTCTATTACACGGGTCTGTTGCATGAACGGCGAGCCAAGGCACAGATGCGCGCGGGACACCATCCACGCAGCCTCGCTCCGCTCTTTTTGGAGGCGATGCGCTGCTTCGCCGAGGCCGAGGCGATTCGTCCTCCAGACAACGACGATGCCGTTCTTCGCTGGAACCGGTGCGCCCGGTTACTGCAAAGCCATCCTGGATTTCAAGAGGAGAAAGAGTCCGAAGCCTTCGACGCTTTTGATAGCTCACCCATCTGAGATTGCTTCAGACCCATCCCTGCGATTTATCATCCACTTTACGAATTGACGCGCGGCATATTTTGCAGGCTCTATCCATGCTTGGCCTGCTGAATTGAGCGCTCGTCTTTAGCGCCGATTCAGCGATGTTTGATGAAGGCGCCGGTTTGCAGCTCGGCTATTGCCTGGCGTAGCTGTTCTTGCGTGTTCATCACAATCGGGCCGTACCATGCGACCGGCTCCTCGATTGGCTTGCCCGACACCAACAGGAATCGGATGCCCTCATTGCCCGCTTGCACCACGATCTCGTCTCCGCGGTCGAAGAGCACCAGCGAGTGATTGCCGGCATCGTAGACCGGCGGCGCGTCCCGCTTTGCCACCTGCTCGGTTAGAACCGCGCGGGGCTCCGAGGAGTCGCGAAACGTGCCAGAGCCCGCGAACACGTAGGCAAAGGCGTTACGCGTGGTTTCGACTTTGAGCCGCTTCCGCTGCCCTGGGGCAACCGAGATATCGAGGTAATTCGGATCGGCGGCCACACCTTCCACCGGTCCCCGCTTACCCCAGAATTCGCCGCAGATGATGCGCACGCGCGTGCCGTCATCGTCGGTGACCTCGGGAATCGCGCTTGCTGGAATATCCTGATAGCGCGGATCGGTCATCTTCAGCGACGAGGGCAGGTTGGCCCATAACTGGAAACCGTGCATGCGGCCTTGCTGGTCGCCTTTGGGCATCTCCTGATGGAGGATTCCGCTGCCGGCGGTCATCCACTGCACGTCGCCGGCGGTCATTTTGCCCTTGTTGCCGAGACTGTCGCCGTGCTCGACCGAACCGGCGAGTACGTAGGTGATGGTCTCGATCCCGCGGTGCGGATGCCAGGGAAATCCCGCCAGATAATCTTCCGGATTGTCGTTACGGAAATCATCTAGCAGCAAAAAGGGATCGAAATCCTTGGTTTTGCCGAAGCCGAAGGCGCGCTGCAACTTCACGCCAGCGCCCTCGATTGTGGGCTTCGGTTGAATGATCTGTCTAATTGGGCGGAGTGACATGGTATTCCCTTTCTGCCGCCAGGAAGCACGTCGCTTGGACGTGCGCGTGGCGGTCTGGATAATTCAAGCCTTCACGAACTCGACATCGAGCGTGATGGTGACCTCGTCGCCGACGAGAATGCCACCAGTCTCGAGCGCTGTGTTCCAGGTCAAGCCGAAGTCTTTGCGGTTGATCTTTGTGGTCGCCGATACCGCAATCCGGGTGTTGCCCCAGGGATCCTTCGCCGGAGGGGTTGGGCCTTCAACGGAAAAGAGCAACTTGCGCGTGACGCCCCGAATGGTCAGGTCGCCCTCTACGGCCAGTTCCCCGTCCCGGACAAGGCCGATCCGCGTGGATTTGAAGGACAGCGTGGGGAACTTCTCCACGTCGAAGAAGTCGGCGCTCTTCAGGTGCGCATCGCGCTGGGCGTCGCGCGTTTCGATCGAGGCTGCCTCGATCAAGACCTCGACGCGAGAGTCTGTCAGGTCGGATTCGGCCAGAGACAACACTCCCGTGACTTTAGCAAATTGTCCCTTCACGTTGGAGATCATCATGTGTTTGACCTTGAATTCGGCAACGGAGTGAGCCGGGTCAATGTTCCAAGTTGTGGTTGCGGTTGCGGCGGTGGTTGTGGTTTTCGTCTGCGGTGTAGCCAGTGTGCTCATAGTGGTTATCCTTTCTCCTTGCTTTTGATGCGTTCTGTAATTTAGATGCGTTATGACGATAATCGTTGCAACACTTATTAAAGTCAAAAAAAATCAAGCCACTTGGCTACGGGAAACGTACAGCAGTTCAGTCAACGCCCGCAGGCGCTCCCGCCCCAGATGACCTAATTGTTTGCGATGGGCGGTCTGCACCGGTTCGTCGAGCCCGGCCAGAAGCTTTAGCCCCTCCGGCGTGATTCGGGCCATTACCATTCGCCGGTCCTTGGTTTCCCGGCAGCGTGAGATCAGGCCGCGCTTTTCCAGGCGGTCGAGCAGTCGGGTGATATCCGGATCCCGCGTAATCATGCGGCTGGCGATTTCCCCGCACGGGAGCCCTTCCGGTGAACCGCGCAGAATGCGGAGCACGTTGTACTGCGTCCCCGAGAGATCCTCAGTCCTGAGAACCTTCACCAAGCCCCGGGACAGCATGTCGGTGGTGCGTAACAACTCCAGGAACGCTGCCTCCTCAGGACAGGCGTGCCGCCGGCGGCTTTTTCTCGACTGACTGGTTTTCGCCATCTAAACTACAATACTCGTTACAACGAATATTGTCAAGACACCTTTGGGGGTTCCTACTTCATTCCCCGCACCGAATACACCTGGGACAGCGTCTGGTCGTAGGAATAGGCATACGCATTCCCGTCGCCCGACATATAAGAGCCCGCAGAGCTCACTGCTCCCCCCGTCAACCCTTCGCCGAAGGTTTTCCACAACTCCTTTTTCCCTGTAACTGTATTCACCCGATAGACAGTTCCGGTCTTCTCCCGCTGCCGCATGGAGACGGCGTACACCGATTTCCCATCCGGCCACCAGCTAGTCACGCGGTAGTTCGAGTCCAGCCCGGGGATCGGACGCAGACCGCTCCCATCCAGTGGCCAAATCCCCCATTTTCCATCGGGCCCCAACACCGCCGTGCTCCGGCCGTCCGGGGACGGCCGCACCCCGCCCACGCCCTCCGGAGTGATTGCCCTCGAATTGCCATTGCTCACCTCAATCACGTAGTCGCGCGCACCGTGTCCGGCCCCAACCCCGCTCGCCAGCAGTTCCTTGCCGCTGGCCAGCCAGCGCACTCTCTGATAGTCCACTTTGTCGTGCGTCAACTGCCTGGCCTCGCCCGCTCCGGTCGGCACCAGGTTGAGCGGCCCGCCCTTCGCCGGCTGCGTAATCGCCCACTTGGCATCTGGAGAGATCGCCAAGCCGACTCCCTCGCCAATGCGCACCGGAGGCGACCCGTCCGTATCGCGGAGAAACACCGTGTAATTCGGTCCGCCTCCGTCGCCTTCCTCGTCGAATAAAACCTTCCGGCCATCCGGGGTCAGATCGTCCTGATGCGACCATCCGAACCACCCTAATTCGCGCTCCTGTTTTCCACCCGGTGGCATTCCACGAATCCCGATGCGCCGGCGATGACTCACCATCAGAGCCATTCCGTTCCGCAAGTCTTGCAGCCACATTCCTCCCGGCACGTTGGTCAGCGTTCGCAGCTGGCCCGATGGCGTTACCGCCCGCGGGTTCCCAGCACTCCCGCTGTTGGAGGCGGTAAACCAGACTTCATCTCCTGCCAGGGACCAGACGATCCCCTGCAGGGTGGCCCAACCGGAAGAAAGTATCTTCTCTTTGTCGTTGTCCTTGTCCTTGGCATCTGAGCCAATCACGGCGATAGAACCCTGGTCGTCGCCGGTCGCGTTTTGATGATCCGCAAACGCTATCCACTTCCCGTCCGGCGATATCTTCGGATGGCTGATCCAGTTGATGCCGTCGAAGAGCACCTTCCCGATCGGATACTCCAAACGCCAGTGAGCGTTCTCCGGCACGTAACGGATTACCGCCATATTCTCCCCGTCCGCCGCCCAGTCCGCGTCCTGCACATTGTCGAGCATTTCTCGCGGCGACCCGCCGCTCATTGGAATCCGCGCCAGCGTTCCCGCCTGCGCAAAACCGCCAAGGGTCACCGAGTTGAGCCGAACCGCCAGCTCTCCGCTCTTCGAAATCGAGAGCAGTTCCGCGTCTTTCACTCCCAGTTCGCGCGCTCCGCGGTCATCCGTGCGCCCGATGTAAAGCTGTTTTTCGCCGCCGTCCCAGGCAGCGCTGTACACAATACTTCCGTCCGGCGTAAATCGCGCATTCCCGATCGACCCCGTGCGAAACGTGATTGGTTGATACTCCGGCGGAGGCACGCGCCCGCTTCCTCGACCCAACCACCAACCCAGCCCGAGCATCAACGCCGCCAGCACCAGCGCGCCCGCGCGTTCCCGCAGCTTGCTGCGCGACGCAACTTCTTTTTTCTGCGCGGTCGTCGTCGCTGAGATCGTCGTCTCGGCGATCGCCTTTTCTGCGATCGACGCCTGGGCGCTCGTCGTTTGCGTCAGCGCTTCCAGATTGAACGCCAAATCGCCCGCCGACTGAAAACGCTGTCCCGGATTCTTCTCCAGACAATGCCGCACGATTCGTTCCAATGCCGGCGGAACATTGCGCGCTGTTTCCGAAAGCTCGGCGGGCTCTTCTTTCAGAATCGCGCTCATCGTATCGGCCGGAGTCTCTCCCCGAAATGCCCGCTGCCCCGAAATCGTCTCGTACAGAATTGACCCAAACGAAAAAATGTCTGACCGATGGTCTGCGGCCTTTCCCCGCACCTGCTCCGGCGACATATAACCAACCGTCCCCATGATCTGGCCCGGCTCGGTGTTTACCTGTGCCGTCGGCGCCTCTGCGCCCGCGTCGGTTTCCGGACGCGTCAGTTTCGCCAGACCGAAGTCGAGAATCTTCACTCGGTCGTCGTTGGTAAGAAATAGATTTTCCGGCTTCAGGTCGCGATGCACGATTCCCTTTTCGTGCGCCGCCGCCAACCCCCGCGCCACCTGCAGCGCGTAGTCAATCGCCTTCCGGCTCGGAAGCGGTCCGCCCCTGATTCGCTCCCGCAAAGTTTGCCCTTCGAGCAATTCGGAAACGATATAAGGAGCCCCATGCTCCTCCCCAATATCGAAAATCGAAAGAATGTTCGGATGATTCAGCGCCGCCGCCGAGCGCGCTTCCTGCACGAACCGCTGCAGCCGGTCCGCATCCGCGGAGTAAGACGTGGGCAGAACCTTGATCGCCACGATGCGATCAAGCCGCGAATCCCGCCCCCGATAGACCTCGCCCATTCCTCCGCTGCCGAGGAGGGACTGGATGTCGTAGGGACCTAGTTTCGTGCCTGAAGTGAGTGGCATCTGAAGCTGTGGATTATATCGGACTGGGGCCCGCCCCGATCCCGATTTTGCGCTCGACTGCATTTCCTTGATGACCGAAGTAAGCAATTTTGATGCGATCGCACTCAACACTCCGGTTAGAAAGCCGATGAGCATCCTAAGAAAGCGGAACTGACGGAGAACTGCGTTTTGGCAATAACGCCAGCGCCGGATCGTTACCGCATAACATCCGTCGATAGTCGACCCCGTTTTGTCGGCATGAAAGGGACTGAAGCATGCGCTACAGCCGAGCGACAACCATACTGTTACTCGTCGCAAGCCTGAGCTTCGCGAGGCGGAGCTATGCACAAGACGCCGCCCCGTCTGACCGAGAGATGATTCAACAACTCGTTCAGCAGGTGAAAGCACTCCAGGAAAAGGTTACGGTGCTCGAGTCCCAGCAGCGAGCCAGTGGCCCATCCAATGCCGATACAACTCCTCAGCCCGCGAGCACACCCATTCCGCAAGCTGCGGACAACAATGCGCAACCTGCTTCCTTGTTAGAGGAGCTTCATGAACTCCGCGGCATTCAATGGCGAGGGTTCGGAGAAGTCGACTACAAGGTCCTAAATCAGAGGACGCCTGAATTGGGAACTTACGGTTTTGTGCCCGGCTCGCACGGGAACTTCTACACCGGCGATTTCGATCTATTGCTTACCGCCCGAATTAACGACAAGGCCAGTGTGCTGTCGGAAATTGCATTTGGAGAAGGAGAGGCTCAGACATTTAGCGTCGACCTGGAACGCGTGCTGTTTAATTACGATTACAACGATCATCTGAGAATGTCTTTCGGTCGCTATCACACAGGGATTGGCTATTACAACCTGGCGTTCCACAGCGGCACCTGGCTCCAAACCACGGCGGACCGCCCGTTGGTCATGGAGTTTGCCCACGACGGGGGTGTGTTGCCGACGCAAGCGGTGGGACTCTCCTTTACCGGCGCAATCCCCTCTGGCAGATTGGGTCTGAACTACGTTGCCGAATACGGATCCAGCGATACGGAGCTTCACAATCTCGCCGGCGATGCGACCGATGACGAGGAAAACGGTAATCACATTAATGTCGGGCTGTTTGCACGCCCCGAATCCATCCCGGGTTTGCAGATTGGCGGGTCGATTTATCACGATCGGATTAGTGACCGAAGCCATGGATCATACGCAAGGCTGGGCCAGACAATCGTCAACGGGCATATTGTGTACATCCGGGGCGGAATCGAGTTCCTGAACGAAGGCTTCCTGATCCGGCATGCGTACCAACAGAGTTCGACGGTTTACAACATGCCCGCCTTCTATTCGCAGATATCGAAGCAGTTTCACCGGGTTCGGCCGTTCTTCCGCTACCAGTATATAAACGCAAATGAGGGCGGCTTTCTGGAGGAGTTTGTCCTTCGTCATGGACCCTCATTTGGTGTGCGCTACGATTTCAATGACTCCGTCGCTTTCAAGACCCAGCTGGATCACACACTGAGGAAAGGCCAGCCCGATCTTAATGGACTGCATTTGCAGTTGGCATTCACGTTTTGAACAGGATTTGATGCAAACCACACTTATCGTCGTCTGGGTCGCGATCTCGCTCGCCGGTGTAGCACGCCTTCCCACCGCCGCTGCGCAGAGCGGCGCCGTGGCGGTCGTGGTCAACGAGAAGAACCCCGTCACGAACTTAAGCACCTCGGAGCTCCGCAAACTCTTTGCCGGAGAGAAGCATTCCTGGACTGGCGGCGTGCCCGTCAAGTTATTCGTACGTGCCCCTGGCGCATACGAGCGAGTCGTCCTGTTGAAATTGCTGGGCATGTCAGAGAGTGCATACAAGCAGTACTGGACGGCGCAAGTGTTTCGTGGAGAGGCCCAGACCGAGCCGCTGGCACTGTTCTCAAACGGAATGCAGAAGGAGGCTCTGACCGTCTATCCCGGTGCTGTGGCCTTAGTGATTGTCCAGGATGTCAAGCCTCACATGAAGGTGGTGAGGGTGGACGGGCATTTGCCCGGAGAAACGGGATACCCACTCCACTGACATCCCTAAACTAACGGGTTGCGGAAAAAATCGGCCCAAGGACGAGTGCCCTTGGGCCTTGCAATTCAGGTCCAGGAATTATTGGATTACAAGCAGCCCGTGAACTTGAATGACGCAATTCTCGTGCTCCAATTAAACGTTCCGTTCGACTGTATGTACTCGGTGGTGTACCAGAAGGTGCAGTCGTCACTGGGGTCGATGGCCATGCTGCTGTAATCGCCCCAACGGTTCAGGCCCGTAGTTTGGGAACCGTTTCCTTGAATGATGGTGTTCTCGGATTCCATGGTTCCGAGAGCGTCGCCGGCAAGGCGACCGGTGTAGCGAATCGCGGGATGGATGGCGCCGCTCGACACACTATAACCCAGAGCAATATCGCCAAGCTTGTCCATGGCGATGCTCCCCATCCAGCGCGAATTGCTGTCGGGGGAGTAAGTGCCCTGCTGGAACACGGTCGGAGTGGCATTGGGGCTCCTAAGTTCGTACCAACGCACGCCGTCAACTTGACTATGCTTGCTTCCACTAACGCGAACAGAGTGGGTGACAACGAGCGATTCGTGAGAGCCGCTGAAGTTGCGATACGCCAGCCGGTACATCAGCCGGTCGCCAAGGGAATCTAGCTTCTCCGAGGTGCCGCTTTGCGGGATACAAGCTCCGCCGCCGCATGCCTCGCTGAAGGCCGCGACCGGAATATTTGTCGGCCCGGTGAAGGTTGAGCTGCTAGGTGTGATGAAGTTAACGTGGAACTTCCACAAGTTCAGCGAATTGCTGCCGAAGTTCACGTAGAAGTCGGGAGAGCCCGAGGGCGGGGCCGTGGTCCCGTCCAGATCGGAAGGCAGCAAGCTGGCGAAACTCGAGCTGGTGTTGAAGCACACCTGGGTGGCGGCATTGCCCGCGAGCATCGCGGTGCGGTCAAATGCGCACGCGCGGGCGCCCACGAAAGAGTTCCCGCTGAATTGATTGAACGATGCGTAGAATGCATCGGGCCAGACCCCGAGTTTGGGATAGTCGGGGAAGTTTGGCTCAGTGAACGCGTAACGATGGTAAGTGCCGGTTGCGTCCGAGCTAGTGGACACAGCAATGCAGTACATATAGGGGCTTACAAATACGGGTTGCGCCAGCACCCAGCGTCCGGCAGCCTTGTCATATTGGGCGATGGGATCGCCATCGTTGCGGGTTTCGCATGCACCTCCGAAGCCCGACCAGAGTGAATTACCTGCCTTGGGAAAGCCAGCGGCGAGCGCACCTGTGGTCTTATCGAATACCGCGAAATCCAGGTTTACCCACTGCACGAACTGGGTGCCGCCAACGGCGCCGTTGGTATCGGGAGGCGCACAGCAATCGCTATAGGAGGGAGTGATGCCCACTCCCACGCCGAGAATGTTGAGCCCCGCCGTGGTTGAAACCAGCGGTCCGACGGAGGTTTGCAGAACAGGATCGGGCTCGGGCGATTTGGTTTCCGGCGGAGTGGGCCGGCCCAGAGGGATGACATGGTGCCGCGTGATCGCCATCGGGTTCGGGGACATATCACGCAGCGGACGTGAAATGTCATGACGCACGTCGAAAGAAACTTCCGGTTGTCCAACTTGCGCTTGGCCAGGCAGCGCCCAAATGAGTGTGCAGCACAACACCACAAGAATCGAGATCGTTGTTTCCGTGGTTAGCTTCATAACGCCAGGCCTCCTATACCTGGTTTACGCCTCATTGAGGAGCATCGCCGAGTTTGACCGAATCGAATGCTGGTTGTCAATTGTGCAAGAACTTGCATTGTGCAAAAACTTGCATCCCGAACTGGAGTACACCGCCGGTCAACCGGTGAACGGCATCGCGGCAACAAGAGGAAGCCGTAGCACTCTTTCAGGTGTTCTTCAACCCGGCTCCGCTCCTTAATTGCGATAGTTTGTTACCGTAAGCGTAGCGGGTTACGAGCTCGTCGGTGTCATTGCAAATAGAGACCACTGACATGAAATAACCGCTCTCTCTTAGGAGACCCGTGCCCCAGCACGTTTCGGTTTTTGCGCTACTAGATTCTTGGCTATTTTAGCTACTGCGTCGTTGTCATCTTTCATAAGGCGGTAGACAGTTCGCACCGAGGATTTCCGAGCCTCCGCGATCTCTTCTAGCGTGGGTTTTGGGTTTTCCCAGGTGTTCTGGATCCAACAGCCACTCTCGGCATCATGAGGATCTCCTGACAAAGCGTGTTCGGCGAGAGCCTTCTTTAAGAGATCGCGGTTGTCAATTGCTCCCGCCATTCGTCTGGTTCTAATTTTGGAGTCTGTAACAGAACCCCGCATCGGCACGCGTCGTGGGTGAGCCTCACTGCTTAATCCAGCGCAAGTTTCGAGCCACCACATGACTCGTTGTTTCCACCCGCCACATAACTCGTTTATGGGCCTCGCTTGACGGCAAAGAGAAAGCGGGACCCTTCGCGGTCCCGCTGTTCGTCTTTATGACGATTGTGGTCTGGCCCGTTACTGCTTGGGAGGGGACGACCCGGCATTAGCCATTTCAATGTTGGCGACGTGAATCGTGTTGGTCGCAGGGTCCATTGTTCCCGTCACTTTGACGCTCTTTCCCGCGTACTGTTTCGCCTGGTCTTCATTGTCCAGCTTGTAGGTAGTGTTAGTCGCTTCGTCTTTCAGGGCCAAGCCACCCTTCGACTTCACGATCTTGCCTGAGAAGGTCTGAGGTTGCGCCTGTGCAGACTGAGCGGAAGACTGACCGGAAGATGGAGACTGGCCGGGCTGCGCTCCCGACTGTTCTTGCGCATAGAGTGGAATAGTCGCCAAACCGATGACAAGGACTATCGTCACCAGCTTGAGAGGATTGAAAGTTGTCATGACTTGCACCTCCAATAGGGATTTGCCTGTCCCCATGTCTGCACGCGGTAGGCCAAACCGAAGTCCCAGAAGGAACGGGCGGGCGAAAGTAGCGGAGCCTGAAGTGTGGAAAAACTCTAGCCGTTCCAAGATAGTTCCTCTGGGACGTCCCGATATTGCGTTTTTTTCTGCGCGATACGTTTCGCGCATACAGTTTTCACCGTATTCCGAACTTCGACAAACGATGACATGATTTAATCTCTCATATGCGGAATTGCGCGTGGACGCGGCAACACCGATCGAGGTAAGACTTGCTAAGGAAGATGTAGAAGTTTCGCCGTTGGTCCACACCAGTCAGCGGATGTGATAGGCAAGCAACGACCTTAGGATATGGCAGGCCGATTGCGTGCCGCATACTCGTCAGCTTCGTCTTTCGGAGGAGTGGTGTGACTCGAGAGAGAAGCAGGTTGACCACTGTAAGTCTCCCGCTAATTCTGGCGGCGTCTGTCTTCGGTCAAGAACCTCAGATTCGACCCAGCCCGGCGCTTCCGGCTAGCATCCTTGGGCCTCAACTGATCGTGTGGTCTCACCTGCAAAAGCCACAACCAGTGTCAGAGCCGCTTCCGGAGCGGCAGCAACAGCCGAGACAGCAACAAGCACGGCAACCCGGGAACACGCAGGATCGGCAACGGCCCTCGGCCCAAACTTTCACCGGGACGATCATGAAGGACGGCGCCAACTACATGCTGAAGGAGTCGAGCGGCGCAACTTACCAGCTCGACGACAATGCGAAACAATACGAGGGCAAGCAGGTGAAAATCGTCGGCAATCTGGACGCAAACAAGGCGACCCTCCACGTTTCAAGCATTCAATTGATTTCTTAGAGTGTCTTCCCCCGAGAGGAGGGGCGACGGTCGCGACCGGGTCCCGCCGCCCACCTCGTGTCCACTTGCGTGATGCGCCTTGAGTAGCAGAAACATCTCGCGGGTTGGCGCGTTGCGAGGACGCGTAAAATTGTTCAAAGCCCTAAGAGACCTGGACGATACTGTTCCTGACGGCGTATAGGGTCAAATCGGCGACTGAATGCAGGTCGAGTTTACGCATGAGGTTTGTTCGGTGCGTTTCCGCCGTTTTGACGCTGAGGTTGAGCGTCACCGCGACTTCCTTCGTTGTTTTTCCTTCCGCCAGTAGTTGAATCACTTCTCGTTCCCTTGGCGTCAGAATATTCCTGCCGGGACGGTCGCTCCCGTTGTGCGGGTGCAAATAGCCCTCCAGCACCATGTGCGCTACCCTCGTTGTGAAGAATGTCCTGTGATGCTGCAAGGCTTCAACGGCGGCCACCAAGTCACGCCCCGCATCGGACTTCAGCAAGAAACCCCGCGCTCCAACGGCCAGCACTTCCTGCACGACCTGTTCGGTATCGTGCATGGTCAGAATCAAAATGCGAGTCTCAGGCAAACTGGCGTGGATCTGACGAGCTGCATCGAGCCCGTTCAGGCCCGGCATCCCAATATCAAGCAGGACAACGTCTGGTTTCATCTCGTTGGCGCATTCGATGGCTTCGCGTCCGTCTTTGGCCTCGCCACAAATCTCCCACCCTGGGTGAGCTTCGAGGAAGGAGCGGATACCTCTCCTCACCACTTCGTGATCATCCGCGATTAGAATTCGGAGCATGCTCACGCTTCACCTCCAAAGAAACAGAACACCGCCGCCTTCGCAAGGAACACCAACCGCTTTGCGCGACTACGCCAAATGCCCCGATAACAGAACCACAAGCACAGAGCGTGCCAAACTTCTAATTCATTGCATTGCCAAGACTTTGGCACATTCCGTGCACCGAGTGCTTGTGTAAGTTCTTCTGCGTATCCGGTATTCGGTGCATGGCCTCGTCTCGAATCGTTTTGGCGAACCTGAGTCCCTGGGTCGGGCTTACAACGCCGGGCGAGACAACCGAGCCAGGAAATGCTGCAGGAAATCTAGGCGAACAATTGACCTGATGGGCGGAGGGTCAGCAAAGCTCAGGGCAGGACTAGGCCACCGTACTTTGCGGATCGCTCTTGACGTCAAGCGGGACGTCAATCTGAATGATATTGTTCTTGATGGCGTAGACGACCAAATCGCGGATGGAGTGCAAGCTGAGTTTTCGCATGATGTTGCTGCGGTGTGTTTCCACCGTCTTCGTGCTCAAGTTCAGCAGAGAAGCGACTTCCTTGGAACTCTTTCCCTCCGCCAGAAGCTGAGTGATCTCACGCTCCCGAGTGGTCAAGGCGGGCAGGTTCGGGGGTTCGCTGCTGGAAATAGCGTGCCCCTTCTCCAGGAAACCAGCCAGCACCAGATCGTTCACGCGTGGGGTGAAGAACATGCGCTTGCTCTGAAGGGCTTCAACCGCGGACTCTAAATCCCGCGCCGCATCGGACTTCAACACAAACCCGCGCGCACCGGCATTCAGAGCCTCGCGGATGACCTGATCGGAATCGGTAATCGTGAGAACGATGATCTTGAAGTTGGGGTCGAGCTGCATCATCTGACGCGTGGTGGCAAGGCCATTCAGATTAGGCATGCCAATGTCCAGGATTACAACATCGGGCTTCAATCGTCTGGCCAATTCAAGCGCTTCGCGGCCATCGGACGCTTCCCCGCAGACTTCCCATCCGTCGTGTTTCTGCAGAAGAGCACATAAGCCCCGGCGTACGATCTCATGATCGTCGGCTAACAGGATCCGCAATTTCATGGCAACCCCTTCAGGGACAGACAGCCCCAACTTCCAGCCTACGCTACCTGGCTCCTCAATACGAACTAAAAGTGTCTCGAGTGAGCGCGGTAAACACCCGGTGCTGGCTCACTGCCTTTACAGCTTCCAACAGGTCCCGCGCAGCATTGGACTTCACGACATACCCTCTGGCCCCTGCTTCCAGTGCCTCCCGCATCATCTGCGGAGAGTCATGTTGCGTGACGAACAAAATCTCAGGGCGAGGCGTCCTCCGCCGGAGCAACCGACACGCTTCGAGACCATTCAACCTGGGCATAGTAATGTCAAGCACCATTACATCGGGTTGCAAAATATCGGCTTTGTCCAGGGCCTCGAGCCCGTCCGACGCTTCCCCCACTACTTCCCAGCCTGATTGCCCTTCTAACAGAGTCTTCAGCCCTTGCCTCACGACCGGATGATCATCCACTATTAGAATACGAATCGTCATGGACCCGTTTTCAGCTCTCCCCCGGAAGCCGATGGTAAACCCGAGCACTGTGGCCCTGTGTCTGGTTGCACATGGCTACTCATCCCGTACCTCAGGTAGGGACTGAAGACTAACATAGACCGGCTCCGGCCCCGAATACAGGGAATCCTGTATTTCAACGGGCGCGGCTCCAAAAATCTGGGAGGATTTTAGCTGCCAACGGAATTGGTTGCAGGGAAATAAGTCTTCTGGTGCAAGAGTGCGTCCACGGCCTCCACAATAGAACCGACGTCCGACTTTGCACAGGCTCCGCGAATCCCCACCCTTCGGGCAGCCTCAGCCAGCTGCTTGGAGAAATGAATCGTGACCATGAGAATTGGCATGTCAGGAAACAGTTGAGAGATTTGTTTGGCGACATCGAGCCCGTTCAGATCCGGCATCTGGAAGTCGAGCAAAACCACGTCGGGGAGCATTTTTTGCACTCTCTGCAGCGCTTCCCTTCCTGTCCTCGCCTCGTCGCACACTCGCCAACTGCTCTGCTGCTCGAGGATAGCGCGGAGATAGTGTCGCACCGCCGGGTTGTCGTCTACCACAAGAATTCTAACCAAGCGAAAAGGCCCTCTTTCCGATTCAAATCGCCACGAGGACGGCGACATGATGCTACTTTCAAGCGCAGCCAACTCTTGTGCTCGGTCACCGTAGCGTCCCGACCGCTGGGCGCTTTCCTTGATGATTGCTCGTATTGGCGTCATTCGTTCGTGCTTACGCCGCGGCCACGTATGTGCTTTCCGACCGGTATCGTGTGCTCCGCAACATGGCCGCCGCAACAACCATAGGAGGTCTTAGCCATCAATTGCAATCCAGTAAACTCTGTAGCACCTGGGCATTTTGCCGCAGGGCACGGCGAATGCCCATACTCACATGGACGTAGGTTATTCGGGCCAAGACCCAGCACCCCGGCCTCCTTAGCTCTTGCTCGCTGCGCCGTACGATAAAGACAGTTCACACATGCGGCTGTTCTTGGGAGGAGAGATTGCGCTCACTTCGACCCGATGGCCGGCCGCAGGGCGCGGCATGCCCTTATTCTTCGGAAACAGCAGGTCGCGCATCTTGAGCTTCGCTTTGTGGAGCTGCGACTTGGAGTTGCCGATGGAGCAGCGCAGCAGTTGGGCAATCTCGTGATGTTGATAGCCTTCGACCTCATGCAGGGCGAAGATCGTTCTG